>Ga0268359_10296_pt1 | contig 100470 bp, 102 predicted proteins | sample BioMet11_FD_194416 | JGI IMG/M metagenome (GOLD analysis project Ga0268359, IMG submission 194416) | Sewage microbial communities from Oakland, California, United States - Biofuel 11 (PacBio Assembly) | ecosystem: Engineered > Wastewater > Sewage > Unclassified | place: USA: California...
CCGGATTCGGCGCGGGTGCAACATGGGCGCCCGAATGAGCCAGGGACGCTATCTCTTTTTTTCAACCCCGACACCCGAATTGGAAAAATGATGCGATCACGCTCCTGACCAGCGTTCCTCGGCACCCATCCCCGGGTGGGCGCCGTCGGCCCCAAGGTCCTCGACGCCCCGGGGAAACGATCCACTTTGTGGGCGGCCCGAGCCTTTCCTTCCTTACTGAACGAATTCCTGAACATTCCGCGCTGACCTTCCGTTTCCCCCAAAGGGGCACATCACGGACGTCCCTATTATTCCTTTGGGATCACAATACTTCCCGGCCAGTGGATTCCGTGAATCGGCGCGGCCATGCTGGTCCGGCGGGACATCTTCGAGGCCATCGCGCGCTTCGACGAACGCTTTTTTCTGTATTGCGAAGAGGTCGACTTGTGTCGCAGGATTTGGAATGCTGGTCCTTGGCGTCCACTATGTCCATGAAAGCCGTCCATCATCACCCATCTCGAAAAGCACAGTGCCGACCAGTATTTCAAGGACTTCATGCCCTGATCCTGCAACATCTGCGAAGCCTTGCATTGTAACATGGAAAAACATCATGGCCATGTTCAGGCCGTGCTGTGGCGCGCAATGATCGTCGTCCTCTACGGGTTCAAGGCCTTGACCAACCGCAACCGGCACTACCTGCAATACTGCCGTTTCGGACTGGGCCGTGTTTAGTATCGTGATGCCGAGCTACAAACCGGGCGGCCATTTTGCAACGGGCCCTGACCGCCATGTTGGCCATGGATGGTATTGATGCGTGCGAGCTGATCGTCGTGGACGACGGTTCCACCGATGCCAACGCCCGAGGTCCTCGAACGGATCACCGCCAAGCGCCGGGTCTCGTTCGGATGGTGCATCAGGAAATGCCGGACCAGGCGTGGCCCGGAATACGGCGCTCGCCCTGGCCAGACGAGGGCGCGCATCCTGTTCCTGGACGACGACGTCTTCCCCGAACCGGATCTCTTGCGGGGCGCACGCCCGCTTGCTCGACCAGGGTTTCGACCTGTCCCAGGGGCTGCTCCGGTGGCACCCCGATCTGGCGGATTCGTGGCTCATGCGCCACATGGACGCGCATGGCATGCAGTTTGCCTTCGACCGGGTGCACGACGACCAGAGACCTGCCCTACCGCTACGTTTATACGGCGAATTTGGCCGTAACGCGACGTTGCGCCGAGACTGTCGGGGGATTTGATGCAGTGTTTGCCGCCAAACGGTACGCCTTTGAAGACACGGCCTTCGCCTATGCCCTGAAAAAGGTCCGGCTGCCGCATGGGGCTCAACCGCCAGGCGTTGGCCTATCATTACCACCCCATGAGCCCTGAGGGGCTGATCGGCCGGGAATATACGGTGGGGTATGCCCTTGGCATCCTCCGTGAACACTATCCGGAAATTGCCCGTGACCTGGGCCTGGGGCGGGACGCGCCCTGGCGCGATCTGGTCACGCGGATCCTTGGTTGGATGTGCCGAACGCCCGTGACGCGGCACTTGGGAAACGAAATCCGATTGCGTCTTGCCTGTCGGGAATCTTTTGGACGGGGGATGATGGACCATGCGCAGCACGGCGACTGAGAAAAGGAAACGGCGTTTTTTCCCTGGGGGACTTTGTGGTTTGGCCATGGCCTGTCTCCTGGTCGCAGGCAGCGTCTTGGGCTGCGCGCAAACGGCCGGGGCCACGGACGCCTATGTGCAGTTCAAGGGGAAAATGAATGCCCTTTATATCGCCAATATCAGGATACAATACGCGCGATCGCAACAGGCCGTATCGGAACTGGTGACCGTCATTCCTGAACAGCTGAAATATGAGAAATATCCCTTCGACCAGTTGCGCGAGATCGATTTCATCGCCGTCGTGGGGGAAAAATACATGTGTCCCGCCTATCAGGCCAAGGTGTTCCCGCGCCAGATGGGGCACTGGCGGCAGACCACCCTCATGCCCATCCGGGAATTTCGTGGCGTCCTGTACGGCGCTCCCTGGGTCTATCCCGTCGACAGCGCCCGGGGATACGAGGATCAAGCCGAGGCCATTGAAAAAATTCGTTTTGTGGCCCCTCGGCCTGGATTGTAGGCGTGGGATCACGGGCAACGCACCCGCTCATCCGGCAGCATCACGGCGGTGCCGGGCAGGGATGTGAAACGACCATGGCGGAATTCCGGGGGCCCACCGCGACCGAGGCGACCCCGGGTGTCGTCCATCCCGAGGTCTCGGTCATTCTCGTCACCTATGACAACGAGACGACCATCGACGCCTGCCTGGACTCCCTGGCCGTCCATACGGCTTGCCCCTATGAGGCCGTGGTGGTGGACAACTCGCCAAATGAGGCGACGTGGGCTCGGATCACGGCCTTGTGCCACGAGCGGCCGGGACTGCCCATCCATGCCATCCGACCGGGACACAATCTTGGATTCGCCGCTGGCTGCAACGTGGGCGCGCGCCACGCCCGGGGCGACTTCCTGCTGTTCCTCAATCCCGACACGGCCCTGGACACGGATATTGCGGCCATTTTTCGGAGCTTCTGGAGAAGCTTTCCCCGAGCCGGACTGCTCGGACCACGCATATGCGACGCAAACGGACGGACCGTGTCGACCTGTCGGAATCTGCCCAACCTTTGGCGCATTTTTTTGGACGCCATCGGGCTCGACCGTCTGGTCGGAGCCTACCGGCTGTTCCATTTCGATCATGCCTCGCCGCGCCAGGTCCCGCAGCTCATCGGTGCCTGCCTGTTCACCTCCCGCCGGCTCTTCGAGGACGTTCGCGGCTTTGACGAGCGTTTTTTTCGTCTACTTCGAGGAAGTGGATTTGTGCAAGCGTCTGGCGGAATCCGGCCATGAACTCTGGTTTGTTCCTGAAGCGTCGGTCTCCCACCGGGCCGGAACATCCTGCGAGCGTGAAGCCTCGGCGGCAGTCATGATCGCGCAGTTGCGCCGCAGTCGGACGCTGTATTTCCGCAAACATTTTCAGGCGGCCACCGTCTTCGGCGTAGCCCTGGTCAATACCCTGGAGGGCGTGGCCAAGGCCGCCGTTTTCACAGCCCTGTACCTGGGAGGGGGCGGACGGCGCTTCCGGGAGAAGGCTCGGGGCTTTTGGAAGGTAACGACATGCTTCGGCTTCTGGCATTGACCGTGCGGCCCGTCACCGGGCCGGACACGCGGTATCGGATCGAACAGTACCTGGCGCCGTTTCGCGACGCCGGTATCGAAGTCACCCGACATGCCCTGTATTCTCCGGCGTATTATCGGCGGCTTGGGATGCCGGGGGGGAGCGGCGTCAAGGCGGTGGGCCTTGGCACGGCCTTTTTACGGCGTCTGGCGGACATCGCGTGTCACGCCCGGAATTACGACGCGGTATGGGTCTGCCGGGAACTCTTTCCCTTGGGGCCACCGCTGCTCGAACACCTGCTTTTTGCCCTCCAGGCGAAGGTCATTTTGGACATCGACGACGCGATTTTTTTGCCGGACCCCAACAAACCCGGCCTGATTCATCGCACGTTGCGTGATTTCGGAAAGCTTGGCCGCCTGGCTGGAAAATTTCGGGCCGTGGTCTGCGGCAACGCCTTTTTGGCCGAGTATTTTCGGGACAAAAACCCCAATGTCCATGTTCTGCCGACCGTCGTCCCCATGGCCGCCTACGGCGCCATCGCGCGCAGGGCCTCGCCCTGGCCCCGGATCGGTTGGATCGGTACGCCGACCAATACCGACTATCTCGAACTCGTGCGCGGCCCCTTGGCCGAACTGGCCGGGCGCCATGATTTTTCGTTCCGGGTGGTGGGCACGACCCGTCCTCTGGGTTGGAATTTGCCGCATTTCACCCAGATTCCGTGGACCCTCCACGAGGAATTGAGCTATTTTACAGGGTTTGACATCGGTATCATGCCGTTGCGGGATGTTCCGTTCGCCAGGGGCAAATGCGCCTTCAAGCTCATCCAGTTTATGGCCGCCGGCATTCCGGTGGTCGCCTCGCCGGTCGGGAGCAACCTGGATGTGGTCGAGGATGGGGGCAATGGTTTTTTCGCCGAGAGCCCGGACGACTGGGTCCGTGCTCTGGAGCGGCTTGTCGTCGACCCGGCCCTGTGTCGGCAAATGGGGGCCCGCGGGCGGCAAATCGTCCGCGAGCGTTACAGCCTGGAAGGCCGCTGGAAACAGTATGCCGCCATCATCAAGGAGTGCGTATGAGCAGAGCCCTATCGCGCCACGTCGTCCGCATAGCCACATGCGCCGCAATCCTCCTGGTCCTGACTGTATCGGCGGGGTGGGCCGGTACCTTCCGGTTCGGAGTCAATGCCGATAACTGGAAGGGGGAGATGGAGCGCCCCGGTTTCGCCAAGATCCTCAAGGAGTTGGGCGTCGAATTCGTGGTCTGGCATTTATCCCCCGAGGAAGAGACCTCCGAACGGATGATGAAGATCGTGCACTTCTGCCGGACCAACAACATCGCCTACCTTTTCAACACGGAATTGGTAAACTACGTACCGAACGTCCCCTATTTTTCCAATAGCGACGGCACCTATCGCTGGGATCTGCACCAGGAAACGCTCGATACGCTCAAGGATGATCCTCTGTTCCTCGGCCAGGTCTACGACGAGGCCATGCTCATGCAGTCGCTTAATGGCGCGACCGTGGGCGGCAGGCGGATTCCACCGTATTTCGTGGACACGGCTTCCATGCTCCCCGACCAAGCGTTTGCTGCGGTTGTCGACAAGATTTCCGAACTCAGCGCCAGGTATGCCCGCTATGGGAAACGCGCCGTTTTCGAGATGGTCTTTCCCGATTATGCCCACGCCGTGGCACGAGGAGGGGCGACTTTGGCGCCCAAACTCCTCAAGGAGACGGCCAATGACCTCATGTTTGCCGTGTATGCCGGCGCGGCCCGCCAATATGGCCAAAAGGAGCTCTGGGCCTGCGTGGATCTTTGGTTTTGGGACAAGTTCCCGGAAAAGGGCAAGACCGGGCCAGGATATCACATGCCAGAGCAGCTCTATGCAGCGCTGTGCTACGCCTATGCCCAGGGTTTTGACTGGGTCTACGTGGAGCACCTGAAGGGATTGGCCGACCTGGATACTGGGGAGTTGACGGATTACGGGCGGAAGGTTGTGGCGTTTCAGGCCGCGCGGAAAACGCTTGCCAGAAGTTCCTGGCGGGATTTCGTCCCGCAACTCGTGGTCAAACGCTTTCCGGATGGCTATTGGGGCCAGAAATATTCAACGTTTATTCCAAACCATCCTTACGGCGTCAGCCAGACGACACCGATCCTGACCGAGGCGGACGGGCGTTGGCTGACGCTGCTGTCGACCGAAACCAAGGGCAAGCTCCCCCGGGATGCGAACAACTGGAATGCCGTACTGTGCCCATATTTTCAGAAGACCCCCTATTTCCTCCTCGCGGGTCTTCCCCCCATGCTCGTGGTGGATCATACCTTCACGCGGATCACCGACTTTCCCCAGGCTCGATTCGTGGATCTGACACGTTCGCCGCAAGAATAGGCTGGCCATGGCCAGGGCGATGTATAGGGGCCAGCGGCAGCGGTATCGGCTGTCGGCAACAGGGACATCCACGCGGCCCCCGGGCCGTATCCAGCGCGACGTCGGCAACAAACCACGGGTCGCTCAACCCGAGAATTCGAGAAGACAGGGTCGTGTCCTTCAGGGCCTGTAACGAAAACGGAGGTGTTCCTGGTTGGGCAGGTTGGCGGCCCCGGCCGGGGCCGCACGATGTTTCGCACCATCAATTCAGACGGAGCCCCCCAGCGGGATCGCTTGAATTTTTTTAAGCGGTCGCCTGGAAAAAATTCCAGCAGTCCCCCCCATTTTCACTTCGAATTGGACTTTTGCACATTTCAGGTGCGCCCGCTGAAAAATCGGACCGGCTCGAAATCCCTGTCCCCGAAAATTGGTCCTCCCCGTTCACCCAACCCGGGCCGTCCCCCCCCCCCCCCCCCCCCGCTGGCCCGGACACCCGCTGGATTCGCGCGGTAGGGGCCTTTTCTGGGCCGTTCCTCTGGGGCCGGGGGATTCCTCCCCTGGCCGGTCCTCGCTCCAGTGTGGGCCCTCTCGAGCAAACGCACGCTTTTCCTCGGGGGGGGACATCGGCAGGAAATGCGCACAAATTTTGCAGCGAACTTACTGAGCTTTTTTCCGCCGGCCTGAATTCACAGCAATTCTTTTGAAAATAGCACTAGACAGCGTTGGGCATCGGAAACTATAGGATAATAGTCCCCCTAGTGAAGGTTGTTAGCAACCCTAACGGAGGTGATGCCATTGGGCGAATCAATTGTCGAGCAGTTCTCCTCGACGTAGATCACTTAAATGCCAGTAAAACAGAAAATATGGCAAACTCCATGTGTGGGAAACACTGGCTCTACGTTTCAAGTCGAGGCACAATCGTTAACTATGACATCAATCTTAAGCGAATGACCTCGAAAGAAGGAGATGCACCATGGGCAAGTCAAAATCATTCCACGTGTTGGTTGTTGCGGCCACCTTGGCTATGGCCGTCTTCGCGAGTACCGTCAACGCGCAAGCACCCGGTGTCAGAGAGCGAAGCGAAGCTAAGCGCGATAAGCAAAGCGTCAATGTTGGCACAGCAAGAAAGGCAGAGCGCGAACACAACGAGAGAATGACAAGCGCCAAAAAGGCCTCTGACGACTACAAGAGCAGCAAGAAGGACGCAGCCGCAAAGCAAAAATACCAAGACGCCAAGAAGAAGGGCGGCTGGTAAGTATGGCGAGAAGGTGTTTCCTGCCCCAGTTCAGGATGAGGCCGTGATTGTTTAGGGCATGAAATATCCAGCACCCCGCCGCAAGGAAATTCGGTGTCTTGCCTTGCCCCTCGACGATCAACGAGCGCAAGGTGTTAACGATGCAATGCTCTCAGTTATGGGCACGTTGGCAGGCGTGCCACAAACGCTTTGGCTGTCCGTTGGCTGATACGCCACAGACCTGCTGGTGACCGTTGGCTGGAGCCGACAACGACGCGGTGGCTCCCTGTGGTTTTTAAAATCAAACAATTCAAATATATTGTTGGCATGGCCTCCAAGCGGTCGTGGGCTCGATTCCCGCCAGCCCCACCAAAAGAACCGCAAGGGGGTACCGAGAAATCGGTACCCCTTTTTTTTCCCCGCAGCCAACACTGCGCCAACGGGCTTTGTTGGCGCTCCCAGAAGGGTGGACACGGTGCTGGGCACGATCCAACCAACCTGAGCACCTCCAGGGGGATCGCGTGCATTTTCCGCTGTCCTTGTGTTGTCTGAAAAATCCAGCAACTTTTTCAGTATGATGCCCAAGTAAAAGGGCCAATGCCCCTTGGGGGATTCTCCAGCGATACCCGTCCCTTCGACGTTTGGGCTTGCCGCTGTCGGTTCTGTTGCAGGAGCGTGTTCTCATGGCAGAGGAAATTGGCCATGGCCGCGTAAGAGGAATGCGAGCGGCGGCGGTAGTTCGCGGCGCTGCTTTGCCGCAGCGATCTCCGGGGACAAGACGCGAGCGATTGCCGCAAGCACATGGACAAGTCGTCTGTTCAAATGGGTGTGCGATGACGGACGGCGTCTCCCTGTTGCCCTTTTCGCACGTGTCCATTACCTCCTTTCACTACCATCTTCGTCGCATCGCAGGGAGAGGAGCTTGAACGTGCCGTTTCCCAGCCTCATCGTCGTCGCCACCGTCCTTGTGGTGGGTGGTTTTCTGCTTTTCTACCGTCCCCTGGCGGCGTCCTCTTCCTGGCGGGCCACGATCACGCCGCTGGCCTCGATCATGGGCTCCGGGTTTCTGATCTGCGCGCCCCTGCTGTACGCCAATGTAGGCAACTTCGCGGTCTGGGCCATGGGTGGGCTGCTCGTCCTGGCCTACGGGGTGGGATCGGTCGTGCGCTTCAACATCCGCTACGGCGAACCGATCTTTGCCCGGCATAGTTCCGCGGTGCCGGTCGACCTGACCCAGCATCCGCGGCACGTGGCCCACTGCCAGGCCACGCAGCGGGTCGGCCCCGCCGGGAGTGCCGGCGTGCTGGAAAGGGCATCCCACATCGTGCTGGTAGGGGCATACTGCATCTCCGTTTCCTATTATCTGCAACTCCTGGCCGGGTTTGGGCTGCACTATTTCGCCGTTGATACGGCGTGGTACGGCAAGATGCTGGTGACCCTGATCCTGGTGGGCATCGGCGCGGTGGGAACGATTCGCGGACTCAAGGGCATCGAGCGCGTGGAGCGCGTGGTGGTGGGGGTGAATCTGGCCATGATCGCGGCCTTGGTGGTCGGGTTGGTCCAGTATAACGCGAGCGCGGTCATGGATGGCACCTGGCAGCTGAAGCCGATTGCTTTTCCCAGGGATTACGGACAGATGATTCGCCTGGTCATGGGCCTGCTCATTGTGGTCCAGGGATTCGAGACGTCACGGTTTCTGGGGTCCGAGCATTCGGCCGAGGAGCGTATCCGGACGATGCGCCTGGCGCAGCTCCTCTCCGCTGCCATCTACGTGGTCTTCGTGGGGCTGATGGCCCTTGTCATCGACCGGACCGGGCTGGACAATCGTGCGGGAATAACGGCTATCGTCAACTATTCCGCAGTGGTGGCTCCAATCCTCCCCGTGCTGCTGACCCTCACGGCGGTGGGCAGCCAATTTTCCGCGGCCACGGCAGACGACGCGGGGTGTTCCGGCCTGCTCGAAACCATCCTCCGGGGACTGGTCCCGGTGAAGTACAACTATCTGGCGGTATCCGCGGCCGCCATCATCATAACCTGGCTGACCGACGTCTACCGGATCATTAGCTATGCTTCGCGCGCCTTCGCGCTCTTCTACGTGCTGCAATGCGCGGTGGCGATCCTGGTGCTGCGCCAGGTTGCGCCCTCGCCCACCTCCTGGCCCAGGGGCGTGCTTTACGGCCTCCTCGGTCTGCTCTGTCTGGGGGTGACCATCTTCGGCATCCCCGCGGGGTAAGGGGAACGCATTGGCCAAGACGTCGACGTTTTTCCCTGGGAGCTCGTCCCCCATCTCCTCGGGAGCATCCCTTCCTGCCTCTTTTGCTCCAGAGAGGAATGTTCAGGAAGCGTTGCCATGGCGTATGCGGTGAAAGGAGCGACAGGGGATTGTACGCGTTGAAGTCGAAGTCAAATTCCCGTAGGATATTTTCGTAGGAGCTGAAAAATGCCATACACAATCGCCTGGAAGACACGAGGGATACTATGGACATTCTATGGGGTGCTTACAGGTGAAGATGCTATGCAAGCCAACTTGGATATTTATGGCGATCCGCGATTTGACGATCTGCTCTACCAGATCGTCGACTTGTCAGCAGTGGAACGGTTCATGGTGACGCCGGAAGACTTGGATACCGCTGCCGCCTTGGACGACGCCGCGACCGTCACCAAACCGCGTCTCGTCGTTGCCGTGATTGCCGCAAAGAGGGATGCCCTCACGGTGGCGGAATTATACAAATCCGCCATGCGGGTATCGAGATGGAAGGTAAGGATCTTCGATTCCATGGAAGAGGCAAGGAAATGGATTCAGTTCGCATGCGGTATGGTGGTTGAGGACGGTCAACCTGACAGATAGTGTGAACGGCAAAAGCAAGCCCCCTGCTGTGCTGACAATGGTACCCGGGGGGGCGGTCGTCATGCGATTCTCTGCAACTTCTACTTCAATGGGGCCCAAGGGATTCGCGCGGACTGGCTCACACCGTTATTTCGAAGGGGCATGCGGCACGCGCCACGATCGTGGGGAATCCGGACGCACATGTGATTTTTGGTGGTGTCGTTATGGCACATGCATATACGGTCATTGACATCAATCATTGGAAAAGAAGAGAGCATTGTGAAGTTTTCATGAAGGCAGTGCAGCCAAAATATTGTGTTGGCCTCGAACTGTCGGTTCCCAGGGTCACGACGCTAGACTTTTTACCCCTCTTCATCCCTCTTGGGAGCCTTCCTTGCGCGAAGGAACCCCGGTAGCCAGTGTGGTGTCCGGCCCTGGTTTTGGTTTCACAGGTCAGGCGCATCAATTCATTCGGGAACGGCGGAAAGTCCGGGGGGGGGCTGGAAATCGCGGGCGCGCCATTCGGCTGCCACCTTCTCGTGTTCGGCAAAATCATCTCAAATTGATTTAGCGGTTACCATGTTCAGGCGACTCTAATTCTCACCACTTTGAACGGCTCACGGCCTTGTATGCCCCCGGCTTTGCCAGAGGGAGCTGACTCCTAAAGTGCCTTTCTTTGTTGGGAAGCCGAGTAAGGCAGGTGAAGAGGGAAAAGTCGCTTGTATCAAGCAAATCCAGTAAAAATAGCATGCTAATTGTTAACGTTGTAATCAGGCAAAGACCTGCCAAAATCAGTCCTCTTCGTCGTTTGCGCAAATAATAGGCCCAGCAGCACCAGGACCAAAAAACACAGCCCATGATGCTAAGGAACAGGAGCGCTTTCCCGTGGCGTGTGACCAGCAGCACACCCACGAACCAGAACTGGCAGACCGCTGCGAGACACAGCCCCACGAGACTCCAAATATAGTGCGATGGCATGGCTTTTCTTGTGGTAATGGGTAACCTCAGCCCTGCGGCGAGGACACATCGAGAGCATTGTTTTCCGCAGAATTATCAAACGCGAAATATTCGACGGAGCAAAAATAACGGCACCAGAAGATTCCCAGGGAACTGTCCCACGCGGTTGTTCTGTTCCCGGGCCGCCTCGTTGTGAGTGCGACGGGCCACCTGGAACGCGTCTTCCATCGTGTCCAGGTCTTGCCACAATTTGCGGAAGTCCGTGTCGGCCCTGAGGTCGGGACAGGCCTCGGCCACGGCGAACAGGCCGCCCCGCGCGGCGGAAAGAGCGCTTTCGACTTTGCCCCCGGCCCGCCACGCCGTCGGCGATGCTCTCATGGAACGGGAGCAGGCTTCATGCGCCACCTTGAAGAGGCTGCGCCCGTGGCGGGTGTATTGCCTGAGCACGGCGAGGAGGCGGGGGACTTGTCGTGGCGACGCTTGAGGTGCGCATCGACGCCGCTTTAGGCTTCGTCCAGGGTGTTTTTCCCACGCGCAAGGCCGTCATGGAGCGCGGCAACGGCAGCGACCAGGATCGCGACAAGACCAGGGACAATCCAACGGACCGTCATGGCGCACTCCTTGCGGGCCAGGGACGAAGCCGGCGGATTACCGGCTGGCCCAGGCCCGGGCGCACGCTTCCCGTTCGCCTTCGCTCATGGCAAGCGCCTGTTCGGGGAGCCAGCCGTCATGTTCGCCGCCTTTGGCGTCCGCGTAACGGACGTGCAGCCATTGCCCATGCATACCGAGCAGGCGCACGGGGGCGCCCGCCGGGATCTTCGCGCCGACGGGGCTGTCGTTTCGAGGGCTCTTGGCCAGGGCGGGAGCTCCCGTCCTCGGTGCCCGCGGCGCAGGTACCGAGCATGCTGCCGTGCATCCAGCCCGTGACGCCGCCGGCCTCGACCTTGAACCAGCTGCCGGACTGTCCGCTGACCCGGACCTGGCGCGGCGTGCTGCCGCTTTCGAACGGGATGACCTTGATGACTTTTCCGGCGGGGGACGCGCGGACATTGGTCCCCCTGGGATCCTTGTCTGTGAGCAGCACATTCCAGGACCGCCCGGCATCGCCGGCCGCGGCCGGCAGGGCGAAAAGCAGCAGAAGCAGGGACGCCGGCAGCAGTGTTTTCATGTCCGGTTTTCTCCTTGTGGGCGTAGAGCCCTGTCCGGGGCGTGCCGGATACCCTGTCGGCCTCCTCCCTTCCCCGGTCGCCAGGGCGGCATGATCCGGGAAGACGGGCCGACGCCGCACGGTCGCGCCTTAGAATTTTCCGATATCGGCAAAGGTGGAGGCCACCACGGTGATCGAGTCGTCCTTTTTATCCATGTGCAAGGAGTAAACAATGGAGTCGCCAAAGCCGGCCATGATTGCCTTTTGCGCGATGTGCCCGGTAGCCTTCATTGCCTTGGCCATTTCCTCGAACATGGCTTCGGGACAAAAGGTGATGGTTATGCTGCCCTTTCCTGGCTGGCGTAGGTGCTTAGCGCATCCTTCAGGGCGCCGTCCCGCGCGTCCGTATCCTTTCCCGCAACGGCCAGCTCGGCGAAGTTCAGTTCGTTTTTCTCGCCGTCGCCCATGCGGGTGACCACCATCGGCACGGCGAGACGCTCCTGCATGTCTTGCAGCATGGTGAGAACCTGGTCGTTGCCGGTCAGTTTCGCCGACAGCCCGACCACGGCGATGTCCTTGCCCTTGAGAAGCAGACGCACGTCCCACTTCTTGCCGCCCCAGGTGACCGTGGCCTTCATGGCGTTTTTCCCGGCTGCTGTGGCTCCCGATTTCTTGGCATCAGCCATGGTCATGCCTGGAAAATAGACGTCGAGTCCGCTTTGGCTGCCGTCGCCCGGATCGCCCTTTGCAAAGGCGAAGGATGCGCAAAGGCAGAGGGAACAGGCCAGGAGGCTTATAAGCCGTGCGTACATGAGTGTGCTCCTAAGAGAGATTGTTGTGCAGCATGGGCCGGAACAAGACGCCATTCCTTTTCCGGCCGTGTCCTGGACCTGCAAGGGGAGACAGCCTTGCTTCCGTTTGGCCCGGCGCACCTCGACGCAGACCTCTTCCGCGGCAGATCCCGAAATGCTTCCGGGGTTGGGCGCCTTATCAGGAGGGGGCCACGGCTTCCGCCGCGAGCCCGAAAGCTTGCGCATCCGGGCCCACGGACCCTGTCCTGGCTTCCGGCAGGGATGAAGAGGGGAGATAGTCCCGCGCTTCGCCTGCGCCTTGGAACCTGGAACTAGCTCGCCCGTTCGAAGTTGATATTGCGGACTTGGACTTCAACGTCGTCATACGGAAAAGAACCGCGACGGGGTTGGACTTTTCTCCAGAATTTGATCTTCAGGCCCTTTTGCCGCCCCGGTCCGAGCGCGGGAGAAAAATTCCAGTCCACTTTGACCTTGCGGGAATATGTTTCTTCTCTCCCGCTGAAATATCCATGCACGGAAACCTCTACCCAGTTCACTCTTGCTACATATTCGACTTGGGAGACATTGCGGAATATCACATCGAATATGATGAGTTGCTTTCCATCACGCACCGGACCGGCGATGGATCCGCGCATTTGGCAATTTATCGTACGTGCCTCGCTGTCGATTGCCGATGCAGCAATAGCGAGGCATGTAAAAACGGTCAGCATGACAAGAATTTTTTTGTACCTGGCCAGGGTGTTCATCCTGAAGCTCCATTTTTGATCACGTCGCGGCGACATCACGCAATGGATATCCCCTGTGTGATCGAGCTAGATATGAAAACACGGCACATTCCTTTTTCCCCGCAATCCTATACCCGTAACACATACATGCGGCGAACTTCCTGTGCCTCTCCCACGGACGCGAAAGACGAGATCCTTCGCACGGCGGCATTGCATGCGGCGTGCCTTCCAGGGCAGGGCAGGCCTCCCTGGCTTTCGTGACGTGGGCGTTGTCGTCCGCAAAAGCAATATGTTGTATATTTATTATTATATTTCATATAGTTATGATAAACAGGCGTTATGGCGTCGTCCTGTTCCCCGGTTCACCCCCACCGGGGCCCACGCCGGGCAGCGATCGCGCATATGCCAAATTTTTTGGCGCAACAGACGCCTGGGGGGACAGCACCGCCATTGCACCGCTTCGCCATTGGAATCCCCGGAACAAGGCGTTCCGGACAACAAGCGGCGCTCACGCGCGGCAGGGGGAAGTCGCAGATAAAGAAGACGCCAAATCTGCCCACAATTCTGCCAACAGCCCGTTTTCCGGTCGGCCGGCATCGCGAATTACCGGTCGGCGTCGTCCCCTTTTCCTTGGTGTCGGCCCTGGCCAGGTCCGGGAAAGAGGCGTTGAGGCCGTTTGGGTTGCCGTCGCCGGATTCCCTCGGGCAGGGATGGGAGAGGGGCAGGAGGCAGCGGCGAAGCGCGGTATGGTCGCGTCGCTTGCAAAGCGCTAGCAGGCGCAGGGCAGGGAAATAATCGCGCAACGAGCAGCCGTGTTCTAGAATGCATAAAGCTGGTATGGTTGTTGCTTTGGGCTCAGCACACCACCTTAGAGCAGAAATCCTATTATGAAATGGAGTCTATATGCATACTAAAGTGCTGCACCTCCTGTGTATTTGTCTGTTCGGACTCTGTCTGGCCCTGCCCCGTGCAGCCTCCTGCATGGACGGGAAAAAAGCGACCGCGCGCCTGGATTCCCTGGAGCTTAAGGATGGCCGGCTGGTGCTGCGCCAGACCGGCAAGCCCTTGCCCGATGGAGTGGCAACACTCAGTCCCGTGGAGCATTCCGACATGCGGTTCGCGGTTGTCGAGGCTTTCGCCGTCGAGCGGGACAAGCTTCCCGTACGACCGGGGCTGTATCTGGTCAGGTCCGACGGTGTGGTGACGTATTTCAATTTCCCCCTGGAGGATGCGGGGCCCGAGGCCTGGGAAAACGTCGTGGCCGTGTCCCTGTCGCCGGACAAGGACACCCTGGCTCTGGGATATTTCGTCAGCCTCCAAGGACTCTGGTATTTTTTTCACTGGCCGGACGTCCGGCTCCTCGAGCACCCCACGACCGTGGGGTACTGGGAGACTTCCGCGAGTCGCCGCCGCTGCTGTGGAGCGGCAAGCGGCAGGTGGTTGTCGATTCCATGGACGTGGAAGGATGCAAGCGGCCGTGCGACTATGATCCCTGTGGACGGATCTCGGTCGTGGCCTACGACCTGGACACGGGCAAAACCAGCCCGATTTTTCAAGGCACGGATCTTTGCGACTATCGTGTGCGGTCCGTGAAAAATGGCTCGGTCACGGCCACGAAGCTTTGTCTGCCGAAGGTCGCGGCCTGGAAGAACTACCCGGGAAACGCGCCCACGGAAACCGTTGCCGCGCCCCTGCCGTAGGCAGGCCGGCTAAACCATGCCCGGGCGCCAGCCGCAGGCGCGACGTTGGGGACACCCTTTTACACCACAGGAGGACATGCATGTCGCGCGCGATACCCGTCCTTTGCGCCATGGCCCTTTCGCTTTTGCTCGTATCCCCGGCCCTGGCCGCCGACACGGCCAAGGGCGACGCCGGCATCAAGGAGGCGGCCGGACTTTGTGCCGCTCCCGCCGCGACCGTCGCCTTTTCCTGCAAGACCCGGGACAACTACCTGGTTGCCGTTTGTACCCGGGATAACGGCCTGCTCCAGTTGGTCTTCGAGTCGGCGGGCAAGGCGAACACCCGCGTCGCGCTGCCCAAGGACCCGGCCGACAAGGGGTCCGTACGTGTGGGGTACCTGCTGTATTCCGGCGGCGGTGGCAGCTATGGCGGGTTCAAGGCCGGGGACAGGGAGTACGTGGCCTATTCCGGCTTCGGCAAAGGCTGGCAGCAGGCCGGGATGTCCGAGGTCCGGGGGGAAAAGCACCTCGCGGAACACATCTGCCTTCCCGCAACCAAGCCCTACGACATCGGATTCCCTCTCCTGGGCGAAAAGGCCGGCTACGCCCGGGATGCGGCCCAGGACTTCGACCCCGACGTGCAATGAGTCCCCCCATGCGTCTCCATTTTTTCATCTGCTGCCTGCTGGTCCTGTGCGGTCTGTCGCCCCAAGACGCGGCGGCCGGACAGGTCGCAAACGCCACCAGCGTGTTCACCCTGAGCGGCTTGTCCCTGCCGGACCTTGCGGTGCCGCGACGAGTGGACATGCGCCTCGCTCCCGGCCAAAGCGCAACGGTTTCCCTGCCGCCAGGCAAAAGCCGCCTCAAGGCGGACATGGGCATGGTCCGTTTCGTCTTTCCGGCCGGGGAATACGGCACGGCGCGAAAACTCGTGGTCCAGGGAAGCGACAAGCCCGTCCTCGTCGTCACGGACGCCCGGGGAATCCCACACCACGTGCCAGGCACGCTGCTGAACCTGCGCGCGGCTGACGCCGGGGACGAAGCGGTTTTCGACTTCCGCCAATTCCTGCCCCCGGCCGATGCCGCGGACGTCGGCGCCATTTTGGGCCTGAGTCCCGAAGAACTGGCCTCCGGCTGGGAAGGCGCCGTGTCCTACGGTCCCTTACGCGGCACGGGGTGCCTCCGTTTGCGGCACGGCCGGGTGCGGCTGACCATTTCGGGCAAACTGACATCCGAGACCGTAGCCAACGTGTTGGACGCGCTGGAGGCGCAAGGACGGCTTTGGCGCGTGGCGTTGCCGGGTCGCGGCAAGGTTTCCGATGCAATCGCCCTTTCCGGAGCGCAACGCCCAAAGGCCTTGCGGCAATTGGCCTCGGACGTACAGGCCGGGCTGCAAAGCAAAGCGGGCGTCGCGCTGCTTGTAAGCGTGGACAGCGCGGCCTCGGGTGGCGCGGTGCTCGCCTCCAACCCTCAGGAGGATGCCCGGTGCGTCCTGGTGGAAATGGACTTCGCCACGGCGCGGTGGCGGTTGTCTTTTGTCACCACGGCCCAGGCCAGGGCCAGAATGAAAACCTCCTGAAACATTGCGGGCGCGGTGCAGCCACGGCTGCTCATTTTCTTGCGTTTCCCGACTGCGGGGCTGCTTCCGGCGGTCTTGTCCATGGCGACCGGCGAAGAGTCGGCCGTTTACTCCGCCCACGATCTTACCGAAAGGGAATTCCCCATGCGATACGCATTCCGGTGTCTTGGCGCCGTCCTGCTGACAGGTTTACTCACAATTCCCGGATGGGCCCATGGCGCACGGTTGGTCCGGGAAGTCTCCATCGGGACGTTTCGTCTGTCCCATTTCCCGCACTCCGTCATCGAACCGGACATGCACTCCCCGAAAAGCGTGGCCTTCACCCCCGACGGCCGGCTGCTCCTTATTAACGCCCTGGAAGCCGGCAAGACCTTCGCCTTCGAAACCGGAACATGGCGCAAGGCATGGCAGGTCAGCCACGCCTTCCCGGCCTCCGAGCAAGCGCGCCACGAGGCATTGATCCCGGACAATTTGCGGCAGTATTTCGATTTCCCCCCAAAAGCCCGGGCCTGGACAGGCAAGCCGGTGGAGATGGCCATCACCCCGGACGGACGTCTGGCCTACGTCACCAGCTATCGGAAAAATTTTGACCCGCATGGGCATCTGGCCAGCTCGGTCAGCATCATCGACATCGCCGCCGGCAAGCTGATCGCCTCCCTGCCCAGCGGCCCCATTCCCAAGTCCCCGGCCATCTCGCCCGACGGAACACGGCTGGTGGTGGCCGACTGGGGGGACAATACCGTCTCGGTCTGGGAACTCGGCAAGGACGGGCTGCCCCGGCGCCTGGTGAACCATTTCGCCGTCGAGAAACGGCTAAACGTGTCCGGACTCACGGGGAACCGGGACGTGCAATGCGGCTATTGCCTGCGCGGCACGACCTTTGCCTCGGACGGCAAAACCGTGCTCATAAGTCGCATGAGTCGCAACAACGGCCTGGACATCGTGGACGCGGTTTCGGGCGCGCATGTCGGATTCCTGCCCGACGTGCCGACTTCCTTGCGGCATCTCGTCTGCACCCGGGGGATGGTCTACGCCTCGTCCTCGGCCGGAAAGTGCCTTGCCAGCATCAAGGAGGCAACGCTGTTGTCCCCCAGGCAGAAACCCCGCAGGGAGAACTGGCGCGTCCGGAAAGCGGACTCCGGCGTGCGCACCATCGCCGTGGCCGGCGACGTCCTTGTGGCGGCCCTGCACGGCCGCAAGGAGATCGGCCTGTATGACGCCGCGAGCCTCGCCCCCCTGGAAAGGCTCCCGACGGCGGCCTGGCCCGTGGGTGCCTGCGTGTCCCCGGACAAACGCTGGATTGCGGTCACAGCCCAGGGGCACCACGGTTCCGGCGGCAATATGGTGGCCGTTTACCGCCTTGAGGACGACCGCCAGCCAACCGTAGTGTGTTCCCTCGCCCCCGTGGCCGAAGAAAAATACGTGAATCGGTTGCGCTTCGCGATTGCTTCCCTGCAACAAAGCCTCGCGCTGGTTTTCAATTGAGTTCTTTTCCCTCCCGGGCGCGGGTGATGACCATAAGCGAAATGTCATCCGTGGCGGGCCGTCCGTCCATGTGCCGCGCGAGATCCTCCCGCAGCCGCGCGACGATGCCTTCCGGCCCGGCATCGGGATCGACCTCGCGGCAGGCCCGGTCGAAGGACCCGGCCAGACGCGCCTCGCCAAAGAGTTCGCCGTCGGATGCGCCGCCGGCATTGCCGGATGCGGGGGGGGCTTGGGCCTCGTCCGCGCCGTCGGTGTACAAAAGCAGGGATTGCCCCGGCGCAAGGCGCACGTGGAACGTGGAATAGCGTTGGCCGTCACGTACGCCGAGCACCAGTTCGCCGGGCCAGGCCAAGGGCCGGACAACGCATGACGAAAACCCCTCTCCTTCCGGCTCGGGGCCGGGCAACGGCGGCGGATGCCCGGCACTGGCCCAGGAGAAGGTTCCGTCCCGGTCCAGGATGCCCACGAGCATGGTCACGAACATGGAGGAATTTTCGCGGCGCAAAAGCGCGCTGTTGAGGCGGGACAGCGTTTCGGCGGGCGAAAGGCCGGCCAGCAGAAAAGCGCGGGCCAGGGACATGGAGCGGCTCATGACGATGGCTGCGGGAATGCCCTTGCCGCACACGTCGCCCATGAGGCAGCAGATCCGGGTCGGGTCCGCGGGATCGGGCACGAAACAGTCGTGCAGGTCGCCGCAGACCTCGCGGCACATATCCAGCCCGGCATGGACGGAGGCCCAGGGCAGGCGGGGAAACACGTCGGGCAGCATGGAGCGTTGGATGTTTCGGGCCAGCTCCAGCTCGTTGCGCATGCGCTGCTCGGCCGCGGCGCTGTTAACGAGATTGCGAAACGAGGCCCGCAGGGTCACCCGCACGCGTTCGAAGGTGTCGAGCATGAGGCCTATTTCGTCGGCAAAACGCGCCCTGGGCACGGGCGCGTCCATGTCGCCCTGGCCAAAGCGTTCCAGACAGGAGGCCAGGTCGTGTAGGGGGCGCAACGTGCGCGAGGGTCACGAGCCATGTGACGCAGCCGATGCACAGCGGACCCAAAATGGCCATGAGAAAAAAGGCCATGGGCAGTTCCTGCGGCGCGTCGCCGAGTTCGTCGCTGGAAACAAGCAGGGCCAGGGACCAGCCCGGCGTGCCCATGGGGTAATAGGCCAGGGACGTGGGGCCTTCCCAGGGCAACGGCCAGGGGGTGGCGTCCCCGTGGAAGATCGGCCGCAGTTGGACCACCCCTTTACCCCCGGCCAGGATTTTCTTTTCCAACTCCAGAATTCCCGGTGCATGGTCCTGGCGCGCCTCGTCGGCCAGGCTCTGCGGGCCGTTTCCCATCCGCCGCCCCACGGGATAGATGACGTACTGTCCGGTATGATCGAGGAAGAAGGGGACCGCGTTTTGGAAACCGGCCAGGGCGTGCAGCGTTCTGTCGATCCAGGGCATGACGATAATCGTGCCGATCCAGCCGTCTTCCGGCCGGTCCGAGAGGGTCAGGGGCACGGCATAGAGCATGGCCGCATGGGGATCGCCCTTGCCGAAGGTCATAGAGAGGCGTTGCCAGCGGGAGGACGCGGCACCGGAGGCAACCAGGGGCGTCAGGTCCCGATCCAGGTCTTCCCGGTGCGCTTCCCCGTCGCGCATACGGTACAACCAGGTTTTTCCGCCGTATCCCGTCACGACGCCGATGACGGGAATCTCCGCCACCAGGGAACGCAGTGTCGGGCCGTTTTGCAGTTGCCGCAGCAGCGCATCCGGGCCCGCCGCCAGGTGCGCGATACCAGGGAGAAGGCGGGCGTTTCGGGCAAGACGCTCCACGGCATCCCCCACACGTGTAATGAAGGTCGAGGAAATCACCGACTGGGTGTGCATGGCCTGCATGGCGCGGGCGGTGGCGTTGGCGGCGCGCACGTTTTCCACTTCCAGGGAATAAAGCGCCATGGCCCCCCATATGAGCGCCACGGAGCACAGGGTGAATCCGACGGTCTGGCGCAGGGCCAGATTACCGAACCAGATCGTGCGCAGCCGGTCCAGCATACTGCCGGTCTTGGCGGCCGGGGATGCGGCGTTTGGAGAGCCTGTATCCGTTGCGCTCCGGCCGTTGAGCGGCAACTCGAGGCAAAGCTGGTTGCCGGAGCCTGTCCATTGGTACTCGGTCCGCGCGGTCATCAGACACACCAATATCAGGCCACGTCCGCCGACAGGCGTATTGCGGATGTCCGTTACGGGTTGCGGCTCATGGGACAGGGGATTGAAGGGTTTGCCTGTGTCGCGCAAAACGATGCGGACAAAGCCCTGGGGGGGGCGCGGTTCCTGGGTCGCATGGCGTTGCGCCTGCGTGTGCGTTGCCTTGTCGCCGGGCGCTTCCCGTGTTCTGTCCGCCGCCAGGAGCTCCAGGCGCAGGTCCACTTTCCCCTTGGAGCCAGGGGCATTGGCATGCATACAGATGTTGGAGAGCAGTTCGTCCAGCACAAGGCGAAGCGAAAGGCCGTCGTCACGGGCGAGGCCTTCCTGGGCGGCCCATTCCTGGGCAACGGCGAGAATGCCCTCCACAGAGTCCAGATGGGCGTCGAAGCGCAGGGCAAGCGTGTGTTTTTTTGCGGCGGCGGAAGAAGGATCGCGGTTAGCGTGCGTCATCGGTCCTCCCCGCGCGAGGGAACTTGCACCGCCTAGTTTTTGGGCATATGCCAAAAATTGCCCAATCTTTACTCAAACAATTCGGAACTGTCCTTATGGATGCACCGTTGCTGTACGCCAAGTTGACCAAAATTTGTGAAGCAATAAGCGCGGAGAATACGAACAAGCCAAGGCCGTCTTCGACTTGTCCCCCTGCGACAGCCAGGGCAATCCGGTCAATGTCCTGGCCGAGGCCCTGGGCATGATGCTGGTGCGCATCGAAGCGCGCGAATTCGAACTGGGCCGCGCCATCACCGAGCTGACCTCCACCCGTGAGGAGCTTGTGTGGCACAAAGACCGGCTGGCCCATGAAAATAGCCGTCTGCGCGCGGAATTGCGGCGCAAGGCCGATGGCACGCGCCCTGTCGCCACCGCGCCAGCCATGCTGCAGCTCATGCGCCAAGCCGAACGGGCCGCCCTCGTGGACGCGAAACCTGCTTATCACCGGCGAGACGGGCACGGGCAAGGGCGATGTTCGCACGTCACATCCACGCCATGAGCCAACGGGCGGGAAAGCCTTTTATCGCCATCAACTGCGCGGCTATTCCCGCCACCCTGCTCGAAAGCGAACTGTTCGGCATCGAGTCCGGAGTGGCCTCCGGCGTCCAGGCCCGGATCGGGCGTTTCGAACAGGCCGCCGAGGGCACCATCCTGCTGGACGAAATCGGAGACATACCCTTGGAAAGCCAGGCCAAGCTGCTGCACGTCATCGAGACCGGCATGGTGGAGCGCGTGGGCGGACGCAAACCCATCCGCGTGGGCGTGCGCATCATGGCCGCCACCCACCGCGACCTGGAAAGCCGCGTCGCGGAGGGATCGTTTCGGGCCGACCTTTTTTACCGTCTCAATGTCATGCGGTTGCATATCCCTCCTCTGCGGGAACGCCGGGAGGACATCCCCTTGCTGGCGCGGCTGTTTCTGGCCCGTCTGGCCGAGCGTTCCCCCATGGCCGCCTCGAGCGTCGGCCCGGAAGCCATGGCGCTTTTACTGGCTCATTGTTGGCCCGGCAACATTCGTGAGTTGGAAAACGAGCTGGAACGTGCCGCTTTGTTGGCCGAAGGGCCGAACATCGGCCCATGCGACCTCTCCCCGGTCATGGGAACCGCTGCCTTGCCGGATGTTCCCTATTCGGGGGCCTTCCCGGTACAGACGCAGCCAGCCATGCTGTCTGCCGAGGCGGCCAACGGACAGCCCCTCCCCACGTTGGCCGAGGTGGAGTCCACATATATCCAGGCCGTGCTGAACCGGATGGGCGGCAACAAATCAAAGACCGCAAAGGTCCTGGGCATCAGCCGCGAAGGCCTGCGCGTCAAGCTGGAAAGGATGCGCGTAAGCCACAGGATTCAGGGCTCCTGACGGCCGGCGGCCTCAGACGACACGTTCCAGGGATCGACAGGAGGCTGCGGCTTGTCCCCGGCGACGTCTCCCCGCCAACACACCGCGAAAAAGGTCAGGTCGTCCTGGGGCGGCCCCCCGGCATGATCGCGTATCTGCGCATAAAGCGCCCGGACAAGGCCGGTCGGCGCTTCTGTATTCCTCGCTAAAAAGCACCGTAACGCCTCTTCTCCATAGCCGCGTCCCTGCGCATCTTGCACGGAAAGCAGACGCGGTCCGACAAAAAGCAGCGATTCTCCCGGGCGCAGACGGATTTCGCGTTCCGGATAGGTTTCCTTGTCGCGAATGCCGAGCGGCATATTGCCGGTCCAGTCCAGCTGGTTCACCTCCTGCCCCAGGCTGCGAAACGGCGGAGTATGCCCCGCACTGGCCCAGCGGAACAAGCCATCGTCCAGGTCCAGGATCCCCACAAAAACGCTGACCATGTGCTGCTCACGGGAAGCCGCCGGCCCCAGCACCCTGTTGCAGTTTTCCAGGGCCTTGCCCGGGGCTAGGCCGGAAAGCAGCAGTTCATGGAGCAGCGGGATGACCCGGCTGGTCAGCAGGGCGGCGGGCACGCCGTGTGCGGCGGCATTGCCCATAACACAGCACAGACGCCGAGGGCTCTGGAAAAATAGTCGTACATGTCGCCGCAAACGTCGCCAGCCGTATGCACAAAGGCCGCCACCTCCATATCAGGCGTATGGGGGAGCTTTGGCGGGCGCATGGACTCCTGCATATTGCGGGCGAACGTCATTTCACCGAAAAGACGCTCCCGTGTCTGCCCGATAAGGGTCAGGTCCTGCATGCGCTGATGCAAGGCCTGGCGCAGTTTTTCCGTGGCTTGGCGCAGGCGTTGGGCTTCATCGGGAAACCGCGTAGCAGGCCCTGGCGCAGGCGTTTGCGGATCGGCCTCAAGCTCACCGCGCGCCAGCCGTGCGGCAAGCTGTCCCAATGGCTTTAGTGGACTGAGCACCGTTTCGGTGGTGCGGTGCAGGCTGTAGGCGGCCAGCAGCAGAACAGCCAGCCCAATGATGCCCAGCAGGTGCGTTAACCTGTCGAGGTCGCCAAAGAGGTCCTTGCGCGGGATGAGCAACCCCAAATGCAGTTTGCCGCCGGCCATCGGCATATAGACAGCCATATACGGTTTGTCGTTCCAGATGAGTCTGCTCTCCCCGGAGGCATGGGCCAAAATGCGGGCCTTGAGCCGGGCCAAGGGGATGTCGTCTTGCGGAGGCAGGGTCCATTTTCCATCCTGCGAGAGGAAGAATACACTGCCGTTTTTAAAGGGACTGAAGGAACGCACGCGATCGGCGAACCAGGAAATCGCCAAACTGACACTGCAAACGCCGATATTTTGGGCTTTCCCGCTGCTGTCCTTGTCCACGATCGGCACGGAATAGCGCAGCATGAGATTGCGCCTGGCATCCACTTCGGGCGCGTGCCACTCTGGGGTCGTAAGCGCCAGGACGCGCTGCCGCGTCCATTTCGTCGTGGAGGGAGAACCGACCGACAGCAGTTTCTTGCTGTCGTAACGGCGCACCGTCACCTTGCCGTTTTCGCCCAACAGCAGCACATCCACAATCTGGCGCCCACGCGTATCGGAAATGATGGCGGACAGGTTCGCGTCGGCGGCTTTCTGCTCCTGGGTATTTAAATGGGGAAAGGTGGCGACCAGCCGGACCAAGGGCTGCATGCCGCGCTCGAGCCAGTTGCGATTGTAATCGTCTTGCCGGGCGATGCTGCCCACAAGCTGGGCCATCTGCGCCCTGGCCGAAGCGAGGATTTGTTCCCGGGCGTGCAGATAGCCGAGGGTCAGCAAGAGCGCCAGCACGCCCACCAACCCCACCATGATCGGTATGGACTGGCGTGTTTCCAGGCGGTAGCGCCAGGGTACTTCCGATGGGCTCAAGCCTTGTCCTTAAAAGCCCGCAGGGCTGTGTCCACGTCGGGGTATTCAGGGAACAGGCTGCTAAAGCCGCTGCCTACGAACACCTTGCGCACCTGTGGTTGCAGCGAGCTCATATGCACGCGGCCCTGCAGGGGCTCCAGGATTTTGCCGGTATTGAGCAGGCTTCGCAGGCCGAAAGAGCTCACATAATCCACATCGGCGACGTCGATGACGACCAAGCGCATGCCTTCCTGGATCAATGCCGCGCAGGTTCGCTCAAAAGCCGCGGAGGAAAAGGTATCCCAACGCCCTGATAGCTTGATGATGTATGCCGCTTGGGCTCGGCAGACCTGTATTTCCATATCGTTCTCCGGGCCATGCCCCGTCGGTCATGATACAAAAAAAACGACAACCCGCCAAATGCGTTGGGCTGTAGGTTTGGGACGCAGGGGCGCCTCCTTTCTACCGGTTTTGGCAGCGTCCAGGCGCGCCTTATTGCTCGAAAACCGCACTTTTGACCGTAATGTGTTCCACAGGTGCGTTTTGCAGGTACTGGTATTCTTTCCATGCCTTGACCGCCGGCAGACAGAGCTTGTCCGCCTCGACCACGCCGCGTTCGGGAGAGAAGCCGGTCAACGTGAAATCGCACAGATCCGTGCCCGCCAGGACGGTCTTGTCCTTGCCGGTTTTGAAGGAATAGGCGCGCACCGAAATCGGTTCGCAGGGATCGTAGTTGCAGGTCCGCTTGTGTCCCATCGTTTCCCTGCTGGAAAAATACACGCCAGCGTCGACTTCCCAGAGCAAGGCGGGCTTGCCCTCGGCCTGATAGTAGCCGACCTCGCCAATGGGCTTCATATCGGGATAGCTGAAGAAAAACCAGGAGCGGATAAGCCAGGTCCCCGAATCCATGGCCAGAACCGTTTTCCCTGGAGACAAGCGCACCTCAGAGCAGAATTCGGCGGCATCGGTGGATCCGAAGGCCACGTTCCTCCCGTGCGCGTCAAAGAGGTACAGTCCGGGTGCGATGCCATGGGCTTTGCCGCTGTCGACGCCAATGCCGCAATACCGCAGTCCGGGCAAGGGCTTTCCTGCGGCATCCTTGACGGCATCGACCGGAAAGTCTTCCACGGACAAGGGCATGGCCTTCCCTTCATTTTCCAGGACAAGCCGGTTGTCCGTAAGGCGCAACGTGAAGGCCGCTTGGGCGGGCACGGCACAGGCGAACAGGCACACAACCAGCATGACGGCGATTTTCTTCATTGCGTACTCCTGAAACAATGCATGTGCCGAGCTTAGCGTGAAAGATCCACGTAGGGGGAAGCGCCGGGAACATATCCCGGCGTCATCACAATGGAGTTGCTCGCCTGCAACAGCGCAGGCCAAAAGGCCAGTATACCGAACAGAATAAGCAAGTAATGTCCGAAATCGCATATCGTCCACACATCCTTGGCAAAAGGCACGAGGCCTTTGCGTTGTCTCCATCACCAAGCACAAGTCGCGCCAGTTGCGCCGAATGCGAAAAGCAATCCTGTTTCGATTTCGGCCAGCACAGCGCCATGTGGACGTATTGGGTGCCCGGAAGAGGTTTTTTTCCCCGGAATCGGACGATGCCTGCGCGGCGAACTGGTCGTCCCGTCTGGGGGGCTGTCAGGTTGTGTGCCACTTTGTCTGACCGGAAAATTGGATCATGGCAGAATTATGGGCAGACGCGCTGCAGCCCTGTCGGCACGACGGCGGTCATGGCCTCCCACTAGGCCGACTTTCGACCCGGCACGGTCTGTGCAGTACGCCGGCCATCATAATGTCATGTGTGCGCCATGGAATAGGATGCCAGTTAAGCTGTGACATTATAGAAAAGGCGTCAACAGGAAGGGGGAATGTAATGAAGTGGGTACGTTTTAATGGATGCGCTCTTGTTGTGCTGTTTGCAATGGTGTTTGGCATGTGCATATGTATATCGAGCAATGCCGAAGCCGGGCACTGTGCGGCAATAATCTATGAGCATGCCAACTACAGAGGCCGATATCAATGCTTGCAAGAAGGGAGATATAATGTAGAGGACCTTACCATAGGAAATGACACCTTAAGTTCCGTCAGGGTCTCCAGGGGAAATATTGTCCATCTGTATAAGCACAGGGATTTTTCTGGGAGACGTGGTGTTCTTAAGAAAGATTCTGCATTTGTTGGCGACAGTTGGAACGACATCGTCTCATCAATTATCGTTCAATAGGTGCATTTTTGGGCATGCCCCCGGCTTTGCCGGGGGCAAAAACGAGTCTGTAGTATATTCTCATACCATAATAAATTTTGCAATCATTGGAACCGCTGGTACGCGGCAACGAATGCTTAACAACATATTACTCTATATGCCATGAAAAGCTTAAACGGTACATCTGCTTTCTGGAGAAGGGAGGCCTATGCGTCTTCAATCCGCCTCAGCAATGCAAAGCGCAAAAAAAACGCGAACAATTCCAATCATGGCTGGGCACTTCATGCAGCACTGTCTTTATTACTTTGTCTCATGCTGTCTTTGATGGGTGCGCGGGGAGTCTTTGCAAAGCAATCACAGCAGGGTGATGTCGCAACTGACGGATTATCTTACAGTAATATCGATACATATGGTTGGTATATAAACCACAAATATGGCTATGCTGTCGCCTGGCCCAAGAAGCTGCTCACTGCCTTGGGGGAATCGCAGGCCGGCGATGGACAAATCTTCAAGGCCCCAGACGGACAGGCTGAACTGCGATGCTGGGCAAGATTTAATTCCGTGGAAGACAAATCCTTGAAGGCACTTTTTAAGATGGCACATCAGGAGCCTAGGCTGCATGTTACGTACAAGCACATTGGGAAAGATTTCTTCGTTATCTCTGGAATAGAGGATAATAAAATTATTTATCGAAAAACTATCAAGAGCAATGAGATCACTGCGACATTTATTTTGACATACACCAAATCTAATAGTGCTGTGTTCAACCATGTTGTTGGCGATATAGTGAAATATTTTATGGCGGACCCCGAGTTTATGTACCGCTAATCATCTGATTGCGGCATACAAAGCCCAAGCACCACGTATAACAAAGAGGGGAATCACATGCTTAAGAGTCTTGACCGCTCCCGTTTCATGGCGGCGCTTACCCTGACAACGCTCATGGTCCTGTTCATGACTACCGCTGCCATTGCCGGAGACAAACCCCAGATCAAATTCGCGCCCGGAGCCAACAGCGCGAGCCTCAAAGGCGAAATCCAAGGGATGGACCGCGACATGTACCCCATAACGGCCAAGGCCGGGCAAACTATGCAGGTGAAGGTATCCAACAAGCAGAAGCTTGTACTGTTTCGTATTCAGAAGCCCGGCAAGGAAGACGCTTACCTGCCTAAGGCCGGCGAGGACGATGACGCCACGCAGTGGGCAGGAGTCCTTCCCGCAAGCGGCATCTACAAAATCATTGTCGGCGCCATGCCAAGGGGCGACACGCATTACACCCTGGATGTCCGGATCACCAAATAAGTGCGCTCCGTTTCGTGCGGGGGGGGGCTTAGCCCGCCCCCGCTTTCGTTGACGGCCCGTGACTGGCGGATACAAGTCTGGAGGCTACTCTGTGGCGGGTCGAAAGAACTACCGAATATATTTGCTCCTTCCGTTGTCCGGCCAGAAAGTCTTCGAGGTGGCAACGGCCGCGGGAGAAAACGTGCTTTCAACCATCAATAGGGAGATGCGTATGCGTTTCCTTTTTTTACCGCCATGCTTTGTTTATTCCTTGCCGCCCCCGCCGTAGCGGAGGACAACATGGGCAAGGCCGCTCAGCAATTTGTCAAAAGCCTCCAGCAGATGATCCGTAACAACCAACGCGAAGAAATCGCCAAACGTATTAATTATCCGCTGACCGTGGACAGGAAGGGTTCGGTTCCGGACGAGGCAACTTTCTCAAGTCGTATGACACCATATTCACCAAGTCCGTCAAGGATTGCGTGCAAAAGCAAGACACGAGTAATGAAATACAGATGACACAATCATCCTATACGGTCGGATGGGGCTGCATCTGGTTTGATGAATTCGACAATGGGAAAATAGAAATCTATTCAGTCAATACCAAGGAATAAACTACACCTACGACTGCCAACATAGGTCTGGGGCAATGCATAGCAAACAAATACTATGCAATCAGGGCATTGGTGTCTACCAGCATGGAATATTGACCCCCTTGAGGACAAAATCAGCGTCGAAAATTGCCCCCCTCGGCAGCCCCCTTAGATGTCTCGGATCACCAGAGGCACAAGGGGTACCGCGAGGAGATGCTGATAGTGGAGACGATCAAAAAGGTCAGGCTGGCGGCGCGATGCGATGGAAAACCCATTAAGCAGATTGCACGAGAACTGAGACTATCCAAGAATACTGTGAGGAAGATCCTCCGAGAGGATGTTATTAAGCTGCACTACGAACGCCGTGTCCAGCCACGCCCCATGCTTGGAGCGTTTGTTCCGTCCTTGGATCGGCGTCTTGAGGAGGATAAAAACCTTCAACAAAGACAGCGTCGTTCAGCCAAGCGGCTTTATGAGGAAATCAGAGGCGAAGGTTACGCCGGATCCTACGACAATGTGCAACGCTACGTCAGGGCATGGCGACGTGAACAGCAACTTTTGACGAACCAAGCTTTCGTTCCCTTGGTTTTCTCGCCTGGAGAAGCGTTTCAATTCGATTGGAGCCATGAGGACGTCCTGCTTGGCGGATTGCCGGCTCGGGTGAAGGTGGCGCATGCCCGGCTCTGCTACAGCCGGATGTGTTTTGTCGTCGCCTACCCTCGAGAAACTCAGGAGATGGCTTTTGACGCCCACATGCGGGCTTTCGAGTTCTTCGGCGGCGTCACGCGGCGCGGCATCTACGACAACATGAAGACTGCCGTGAAGAAGATCCTCATTGGCAAAGATCGGGACTTCAACGAGCGCTTTGAACAGCTCTGTTCCCACTATCTGTTCGAGCCGGTGGCCTGTACGCCTGCCGCTGGCTGGGAGAAAGGCCAGATGGAACGGCAGGTCGGCCTGGTCCGGGAACAGTTCTTCACGCCTCGACTGGCTGCAAAGGATTTTGTGGAACTCAATGAAATCCTCCGCGAAAAGTGTCTTGAGCAGGCCCGGACCCGTCGCCATCCGCCCCAGTAGGACAAGCTGATTATGGAGGTGTTTGGCGAGGAACGACGGCATCTCCTGGCGGTCCCCCGTCCCTTCGACGGGTATGTGGCAACGACAGCTGGAGGCTCAAACACAGAAGCCAATAAGCTCCCCCCCCCCCCCGACCACGAGGAGAAGCTATGACGCTCAATTTGTCGGCGACCGCCCCAATGAGTCCACTGAGTGCTCAGCTAATGGAGCCACGGAGTGCTCGCGTAATGGAGCCATTTGGTGATCATCTAATGGAGCCAAGGCAGCGGTAGGCGATCGGGTTTCGGACCTTCGAAACGCCGCGTACGTCCTCTCGATCCACAAACGGGAGGAACGCGGATGTCCAATCGGAGGTTCGAGATGTACGAGTATCATCAAGCTCTTGTTCGGATGCGTCTTGGCGAGTCCGACAGGCAGATAGCCAAGACCGGACTGATGGGGCGCAGGAAACTGGCCCAGGTCCGTGAGACCGCCGAAAAGCAAGGCTGGTTGGTCGCGGAAGTGTCCTTGCCTTCCGATGCGACCTTGGCGTTGTTTTTTTCCGGCCGGGCATCGAAGCAGCCCTCCACATCCAGCATTATCCCCTACCAGGACGAAGTCCGGGCCTGGGTTAAGCAGGGCATTGCCGGCTGCACGATCCATCAGGCCCTGATTCGCAAGTACGGCTTCACGGGCGCCTATTCCAGCGTCAGGCGGTTTGTCGCCAAGATCAAGCAGACGCCTGCGAAGGCCACGGTGATGCTGGATTTTGCACCGGGTGAGGCGGTGCAGGTGGATTTCGGTGCCGGCCCGGTGATTACCGACGCCTTCACAGGTGAAGTCATCAAGACCCATTTTTTCGTGATGACGCTGGCCTGGAGTCGGCATCAGTATGCAGAAATCGTGCGTGACCAGAAGATCGAGACCTGGCTTGGCTGTCATCGCCGAGCGTTCGAGTTTTTCGGCGGCGTCCCGGCCAGGGTCATTATCGACAATCCCAAGTGCGCCATCACCAAGGCCTGCTACCACGATCCCGAGGTCCAGCGCTCCTATGAGGCCTTTGCCGAGGAGTATGGCTTCCTGATTTCGCCCTGCCCGCCGCGTGAACCGCAGAAAAAGGGCAGGGTTGAGTCTGGGGTGAAGTTCATCAAAATCAACTTCTTGCCGACACGGACCTTTCGCAGCCTCCATGACGCCAATGCGCAGCTTCTGGAATGGGTCATGGGCTATGCGGGGAATCGCACCCACGGCACGACCAAGACCCAGCCGTTGGCGCTGTTTGCCGAGACGGAAAAACACATCCTGCGGCCTTTGCCGGACGTGCCGCCGGAGCTGGCCGTTTGGGCCAAGGTGAAGCTGCACGGCAACTGCCACGTCGAGTTTCGCCGCTGCTACTACTCCGCCCCGTACCGGCTGGCGCACCAAATCCTGTGGCTTCGCGCCACGGAAAAGACCGTGCAAATCTTCCACGACAACGAGCTGATCGCCATTCATTCCCGACGGTTGAAGCCGGGGAGCAAGGCCACTGTCCAGGAGCACCTGCCGCCGGAGGCCCAGGCCTACATCATGCACGATCCGCAATGGTGCCTGCTCCAGTCCGAAAAGGTCGGGCAGGCCTGCCGTGAGTTCATCGATGCACTCTTCGCCCACAAGGTCCTGGACAATCTCCGGGCCGCCCAGGGAACGCTGCAACTCAAGAAGAAGTACGGGGCCAAACGTCTGGAAGACGCCTGCCGCCGCGCCTTGGATCACCACGATCCCCGCTACAACACCGTCAAACGCATCCTGGAAAAGGGGCTGGATGTCCTGCCCCGACCCGTTTTCCACGAGGAGGTGAAAGATATCTACAGAGGGAAATCGAAGTATTGCCGTGAATTGCGAGGAATCCTGCAATGAAAAGGAGGAAGTCATGAACCCCATGCCAGCGCTCGAACCGGCGCTCAAGCAACTGCGTCTCTCCGGCATCCTGGACTCCATGGAGATCCGCAACAAGCAGGCCATCGAAGACGGCCTGTCCCATGTGGAGTTCCTGGCCATGCTGATCCAGGACGAGGTGGCCCGTCGGGAACAGAAAAAGTTCTCGCTTCGTGTGCGCCGGGCCGGTTTCCGCAGCGAAAAGACCTTGGAAAGCTTCGACTTCGGCTACAATCCGTCCATCAACAAGGCGCTCATTCTGGACCTGGCCACCTGCCGCTTCCTTGAGGAAAAGGCCCCGGTGCTCATCGTCGGTCCCTGCGGCACCGGCAAAAGCCATATAGCCCAGGCCCTTGGCCATGCCGCCGCCCGAAAAGGCTACGAGGTGCTCTTTACGCCTGTCGGCAAACTCCTGGCGATGCTCCAGGCCGCCAAGGCGACCAACGCCTACGATAGAAAACTCTCCGCCCTGGCCAAGACGGATCTGCTCATCATCGACGACTTCGGGCTAAAACCCTTTAAATCTTCAGAGGATGAGGATTTCCATGACCTGATCGCCGAACGCTACGAGCGCGTTTCGACAGTGATCACCAGCAACCTGGACTTCGCCGAATGGGGAGAAGCCTTCAATAACAAACTGCTCGGTGCGGCGACCTTGGACCGGATCAGGCACGGGGCCTACAAGATCATCCTCGAAGGAAGGAGCTATCGAAGCTCCCGAGAAGAAGCGGCTCTCAAAAACCGCGTTGCCGGTGCGGAGGAAAACACCTAACTTTTCGATGCGTCCGAACCCCGGAAACGCCACCCAAGGTGGCTCCATTAGGGGTGCACATCGCTGGCTCCATTAGGGCGGTCAATGACACAATTCGAGGGGGTCAAAATTGGACGCTGCTTGGGGGTCAATTTTCGGTGCTGTTTGACACCTGGACAACATCCGGACCTTTTGCCAGCATCACAATCACCAGCGGTGAGGCCGAAGACCCCACACCACGATGAGAGTCAGCAAACGGAGGGGGCGGTTCCCGGAACCGGTACACGGTACGGCCGCCAGTTACCTCCTCTGTGGTTGCTTGACCTATATCTGAAAGCAGCCTGAGCCAGTTGGCCGCAGCGAATCGGAAGGACCAAAGCGGTAGACACTACCCTCTGTCGAGTTGTATTTTCCCGCAGCATTTTTGTTTTGACTATGGAGAACTGTTATGTGCGGAATTTGTGGCTTTGTAGGCGAAAATAATATTGATATACTTCAAAATATGATGGCCTCTATGCAGCACAGAGGACCAGACGCCCAAGGCGTCTGGTCCCATCCTGGAGAAAATGTCAACCTCGGTCATAAGCGGCTTTCTATTGTTGATTTAGGCTCAGGAAGCCAGCCTATGCAGACAAAAGATCATAGTCTTATTGTCTCTTTTAATGGAGAAATATATAACCATTTAGATCTGAGAAATGAGTTGACGAATAGGGGACATACATTCCAAACGCATCATTCTGATACAGAGGTCCTCTTACACGGCTATACGGAATGGGGAGAATCTCTTCCACAGCATTTGAATGGAATGTGGGCCTTTGCGATCTATGATAGAAGGAACGGGAATGTTTTCCTTAGTAGAGATCGGTTTGGTGAAAAACCACTTTTTTATACGAAGCGGAAGGGAATATTTGTTTTCGCATCTGAGTTGACTGCAATATTGAAACATCCTGCGGTTATTCCCGCAACAATAAGCAAACTAAGCCTTCAGAAATACTTTGCCTATGGTTTTATTCCAGCGCCTTCGACTCTTTATGAAGGGATCTATAAGCTGCCGGCGGGGAATAGTCTGCTGCTATCGGTAGCCGATGTGCGTTTTACTATTAAAAAATATTGGGATTTTTGTATAGAGCCTGCAGAAACAATTCCTGCACGGGCAGAAGAAGAATGGGGAGAGAAACTTCGCGAGCTATTGCATCGAGCCGTACAGCGTCGGCTTATGTCAGATGTCCCTTTGGGTGTCTTTTTGAGCGGGCGGAGTGGACTCGTCTTCTATCACGGCCATGGCGTCACAGTCATGTACGGGGATGCAGCTCAAGACATTTTCCATAGGGTTTTCAAGAAGCAAGCTTTGACGAAACAGTATACGCAAAAAATATTTCGCAACTTTTCCATACAAAGCATCATGAGACGATATTTTCCGTTAAAAAAATGCATGAAATAATTCCTGATATATTGCATAAGCTTGATGAACCGATGGGGGATAGCTCGCTCCTCCCAACATTCTTGCTTTGTCAGGAAACTCGTAAGTATGTTACTGTCAGTCTTTCAGGAGACGGCGGGGACGAGCTCTTTGCTGGCTACGATCCCTTCCGTGCGCTGCGGTTGGCGAAATTATACAATACAATTGTTCCATACCAGCTGCACAAGGCAATACGACTTGCAATAGCGCATTTGCCAACATCGCATCGGAATATGAGCTTTGGATTTCGGGCAAAACGTGCGCTTCGGGGCTTGTCCTACCCTAAAGAACTTTGGAATCCTATTTGGCTTGGCCCATTAGAACCCAAAGATATTTCAGAGCTCTTTGGAGAAAAAATCAATATCGAAGAAGTTTATGCGGAAGCAATAGAAACCTGGGATTCGTGTTTGTCGGCAACGGAGGTCGATAAGACGTTACAGTTCTATACAAAATTATATTTACAAGATGATATTCTTGTGAAATCTGATAGAGCCAGTATGATGAATTCCCTTGAAGTTCGGGCACCATTCCTTGATATTGAGCTTGTTGATTTTGTCCGCACAATCCCGAGCAGCTATAAATTTAGGAATGGGAGTGACAAAGTATATTTTAAAAAAAGCGCTTGAGCCAATTTTGCCAAAAGATATTTTATATCGCCCAAAGAAAGGATTTGGTGTCCCGATTGGGAAATGGTTCAAGGATGGTTCTATCGCCGTCCATAAGAATTGTTTGCCGAAATTTCTTAACACAGATTACATTGGAAAATTAATTAATGAACATTTGAGCGGTGCCGCTGATCAAAATCTTTTTTGTGGAATTGTCTGCTGCTTGAAAATATGAGCATTTAACTGCTATGAATATTGTTTTTATTAATTATGAGTATCCGCCGATCGGTGGCGGGGCGGCGAATGCGACTTTGTATTTAGCAAAACATATTGCGAAACTTGGGCATCAACCAATAGTGGTCACTTCGTCGTATCGTGATCTTCCTCTTGAAGAAATTTCCGATGGCATTCGCGTTATCCGTTGTCGGAGCCTTAGACGAAAGGCAAACCAGTCAAATATTTTTGAAATGGCAACGTATGTAGTCTCGGCGGGTGTCTTTTTGCTGAAATTTCTTCGGCGTGAACGTATTGACGCATCAATCGTTTTTTTTTTCAATACCAGGTGGCCCATTGGGCCTTTTCCTGAATTTTCACGCAGCTGTTCCCTACATTGTTTCTCTCCGCGGCGGTGATGTCCCCGGATCCGAAACATCGCTTGCGCTCATTTATAAAATTTTACAACCACTTCGGCGTCTTGTCTTCCGCAAGAGCAGAGCAATCGTCGCAAATTCAGAAAGCTTAAAAAAGATGTCTGAAAAAGTTGATCCATTCCCAGTCCATATTATCCCTAATGGGGTGGATACCGATTATTACAGACCAGGAGAAAATCAGTTTGAAGGATCAAAGGATAATTTTAAATTTATATTTGTAGGAAGATTCCAACGTCAAAAAAATATTACATTTATTCTTGATCAAATTGCTGCCCTCAAATGCTTTGAGAAAAAGCATTTTGAAGTGCATTTCGTTGGGGATGGCCCTTTGCGAGAAAAGCTACAAAATAAAACCAAAAATCTTGGGCTCGAGGAGATGGTTTTTTGGCACGGATGGCTTGGGAAAGAAGCCTTGCGTTCCTTTTATCAATCGGCAAATTGTTTGATCAATGCTTCCCTCTATGAAGGAATGCCCAACGCCTCGCTGGAGGCCATGGCCTGTGGCCTCCCCATCATTGCCAGCGATGTTGCCGGCAATAATGATATTGTCCGGCATGGAGAAACCGGCTTCCTTTTCCCTTTGGGGCAGCCTGATGCCCTTTCTCGCCTGATGCACAGGGTAATCAATTCGCCTCAGGAGGCTTCTTCCTTGGGAGCACAGGGGAGGCGATTGGCAATGCATCAATTTCCTGGTCGAATGTTGCCCAACAATACCTGCGTTGCTGACGCACGATGCTGCCTAAGGAATTGAAAACACTATCCTGAGGGATTCGCTGCCGGACAGGGGCGAAAGCGCTTTCGCCGGCTTTCCTGCGCTGGTCGCGCAAAATTGGGCAGCGGGCAAGCGCGTGTCCTCGATGGGCAGGACACCCATTGGCATCCGACAACACCTTTACCGAAGGGGCAGGGCGAATTTTTGCTGCCCGGACTCTGGCGCGTTTCCGCGTGGCGTCGTGGGAAGATGGCGGTCGCGGCCGCTTGGCGTGGGGCGTTGCTTTGGGGCAAGGCTAGGGCGCCGGCGTGTAATAGCGAGGGGATGGCGATATCGGGCGTGAAGCCGAAGGCGATGAGGGCGTGCTGGGTGGCCGCCAGCGCCTGGGCGGGACTTTCGATGATGGTGGCATTGATGTGCGTTGCAGTCTCGTGGGCCAGGGCAAAGTGCTTGGGGGAGAGTCGCTTGAGTTCGTTGCCCAGGCTTGCCGCCGCTTCCGTGTGGGGAATTTCGCAGAGCAGCCTGAGATAGTGCGACTGGAGCTGAAGCGGCGCATCAAGAGGTATTGGGCGATGAACGGGAGACTTTGGCTGTTGAAGGTATGCAGGAATTGGGCATTCGCTTTGGCTATGAGGTCATGATAGGGATCATAGCCGTAGGAAAGCATTTTTTTGTAAATGATTTTGTGTTGTATGATGGAACAAATATTGTTGATGGCGTCGTAGACGTAGTCGGCGCGGTGGTGCTGGTCGGGGTCCCTCTTTTCAAAGATGGGATAGCCGTCTTTCAAGAGCTCCAGGTGGAGCATTTCGTGGCAGAGGGTGATATCGCGGAACGTGTTCTTGAAGACGATGAAAAATCCCTGCGGGTTGAAGCCCGAGCCGGCTTCGATGGTGATCCCGGGGAACGCATAATAGGTTATGGCGCATCGCGCCTCGCGCTCGATGCTTTGTTGCAGGGCGACCAGGCGGGGGGGGGGTGTTCAGGAGGCAGAGTTCATTCATGGTGTTGCCACGGGCGATGCACGCTTTTTGCCGGGAATGCCGCCACGAAATCGCGCCGTCGCAGGGAAGCCGTGTCTTCGTAGGTACTGCGCGACCAGGTCGATGTCGAGACCGCAGCGCCCCGGGACTGCGCGGGCAGATCTTCGGCGGGCAACGTATCCGCTGCACCCGCCTATGCGTCCGCGTTGCGGCGGCACGCCGGTATCGGAAAGGGGGTGGCGCCCTGCGGAACGCCCGAAGCCTTCCGGACGTTCCGCAGGGACGGTGCGCAGGGGTTAGTGGAAGGCCTTGGTCAGGTCTTCGAACGTCTGGGGCTGATCCAGGGACAGGGACCGGATCGGACCGGGCGAGTAGTCCAGCTTGGCCGCATCCACCACCCGGAGATTCAGGTTGTCATAGGTGGCGAAATACAGCTTGTGGTGGGCGAGGTCGGTGTACATTTCCCACTGGGTGATTTCGATCGGCCCGGAGTCGCCGGCGGCCGGCTTGGCCATGCCCTTGGTGATGAAAAAGCTCTGGTGCAGCCGGATGAGGGAGCCGAGCGCCTCTTCCGTGGTCTTGAACGGCGACAGGGCGTTCAAGTAGAGGGCGGCGCGAACGAAGCGCGACGGCGGGGTGATGTCGCCGGGCAGGCCGAGCATGCCCGCGCCGTTGCCCAGGGGCTTGACCGGAAAGGTGCCGACCTTGATGGCCTTGGCCTGCTGGGCGGAAAGGCCGAGGTAGGTGCTCAAGTTGGTCAGATGCCAGGTAAAGGGGGGCGAATTCGTAAAGACGCCCACGGGGTCGTCACGCATCACCAGCTTGCCGCCGATGGGCTCGACCACCAGGGAGTCGCCCGTGGCGTCCACCACCAGGAAATGGGCGGTGGGGACGGTGCCGAGCGCCTTGTTGAATTCGGCCACCAGGCTCAGGCCCTGCAACTTTTCCCGCGCTTCCTTGACGGTGGCGCACTGGCCCAGCAACCATTCCCCGATATCCCACGGGGTGATGGTCGTGGCGGCCTTCTTCGGGTCAAAATCGGCGTATCCGCAATAGCCCCCCGGGAACCAGAAACAGGCCCACCTGGAGGCCCTTTTCGTTCATGCCGTCGATCAGATGGCGTTCGCCGAGGGCGTTCATGCCCACGATGCCGTACTTCGTGGTCCAGGACGGGCCCTTGACTCCGTTGGGAAGTTTCGCCTGGCAGGCCGTTCCCCGGGGGAAGACCAGCAACTTGGAGTGGATCGGCGTATTGAATTCCAAGGATCGGGCATAGACCACGCCGCCGTCCGCAGCCTTGGCGAAAGTCCGGTGCAGGCGGACGCCGGAACGGCCAGAGACACGGCCAACAACATGATGACAGCCAACTGCAAAATGATTCTTTGGGGCATGAAACCTCCTTGTCCCGTGACAACTTTGTCCGGGATTTTTGTGAGGTAACGTATCCTCAGCCGCTTTCCAAGCGAAAAGAGGATATTTATTGCGTCGCTACCGCGAAGGGATAAAGACGCTTCCCTCGAAACGCCCCCGGCGAAGCCGTCTTTTGCCTGACGACCGGTAGCTGCGGCCGGTTCGGCGTGTTAGGGTGAGGCATGACATTGTGGCGACGCCTGTTGGCCCGGCCGCGGTTCGACTGGGTACAGATCGAGGTGACCACGCGCTGCAACGCGCGTTGCGTCTATTGCCCGCGCACCGTGGCCCAAGCGGCCTGGCCCGAGGCGGACCTGGATACGGCGCTTTTCCGGCGGCTGCTGCCCCAGCTGGCCACGCCCTACCTCCATCTCCAGGGCTGGGGCGAACCGCTGCTTCATCCGCGGTTGACGACCATGGTGCGGGCGGCTGTGGCGGCCGGCCTGCGCGTCGGGACGACCTCCAACGGGGTGCTTCTCGACGCGGCCATGGCCGAGGCCCTCGTCGCTTCGGGGCTGTCGGTCATCGCCCTGTCCCTGGCCGGGATCGGGTCGCACCACGACGCCCTGCGCCCGGGCGCCCCGTTCGCCCGGGTCCTGGCCGCCCTGGAGGCGCTGGCCGAGGCCAAGGCGGCGGCCGGCCGCACCACGCCCGAAGTCCATATCGCCTACCTGCTGTTGCGCTCCGATACGTCGGACCTCGAAGCCCTGCCCGGGCTTCTTGCCGGGCGCGGCGTGGCCCAAGGGATCGTCAGCACCCTCGATTATCTGCCCGCTCCCGGGCTGGCCGGCGAGGCCCTGCTCCCCATGGACGCCACCGAGGCCGTGGCCTTTCGCGAGCGCATCCGGCGCGCGGCCGCGGCTTGGCAGGCCTGCGGCATCGCGCTCCATGGCCGGCTGCCCGCGCCGGCGCGGCGCCCCGTGTGTCCGGAGAATCCTACGGCCTCGCTGGTGGTGGACGCCCGGGGCGGCGTTTCGCCGTGCGTGTTCACCGCCTTGCCGGCCGGGCCCCCGTGTCCCGGCGACGGGCGACGCCTGTCCTTCGGCACTGTCGGAGAGACCAGCCTGGCCCACATCTGGCGCGATCCGGCCTATGTCGCCTTTCGGGACTGCTTCGGCACAACCCTGCCACCCGGTCCCTGCCAGGATTGCCGCAAGCCGTTTTTGGCGTAGGGGCAGGGGGCAACGGGGGCTATGCTTCCAGCGGCCGTGAGGAGGGAGGGTGCAGGCGCCACAAAGGAGAAGGGTCTCCCCGCGATGGAGAGCCCCGTGTGCGGTGGAGAGGTTTCGCCTACCAGCCCCCACCCCCTCCGCCGCCGCCCCCGCCACCGGAGGAACCGCCGGAAAAAACCACTGCCGAAACCGGAAGATGTGCCCGGCGCGGTGGAAGACGATGTGATCGTCGACGTCAGCGTATTGCCGAGCGTCGATGAAAAATTGCCAATATCTGCTGCATCATGCCAAGACGAACCAACATACCAAACAGGGACGTAGCGTCCCGGCTCAAGGCCTGCTTCGGCCATGGCATTATTGAACTTGTCTCCCCAAGCCTGTTCGACGCCGAGGGCGGACGGCATAGGGAAGAAAACGCTCAAAGAGGGCTGGCGTCATTTGCGGTGGGTATAATGTCGCCAGGCGTTCCTTTTCGCCTATATCGAGGAACATCTTAAATCCTGCAAGTTGATCCATCGTTTTCCTTCCAAGGACAGTAGGCGCCTTGAGGAGAGTAGTAAAAAACGATATTGATCAAAGCAAGAAATGCTATTGGTAAGGATATGAGCCAGTAAAGAGCAACTGCGTCCTTTACTAAAATGGATGATATGATGATAACAAATATGACTATAAAAAGTGTATGGAAAAAGCTGGCCACAATTTTGGAAATAAAGAGGAAAAACCGTCGAGCAATTGCCATGGCCACCAAGACAACCGCAGCAATGATCGTGCACGTTATCAGTATGGTCGGGGCATGGCTCGGTCCGCCAAAAAACAACGCAAGCCCCAATAAATACGAGGCTCATCATAAGGCCGGCAGAGAAATAACCGACGTTTGTAAAGAAAAATGATTTTTCATATTCTTGAGACAAACGTGTTTTTAACGCATCCCGGGCCTTGTCGATAACGGCAGCGTTTTCTTGCTCTAATGTGACGGTGTCGTTTCCAGGGGAAAACAGCGCACGCATAACGGCTGCTTCTCCGTGAGACAACGTGTCGTCCGCCTCCTTTTGCTTTTCAAGTGTATAATCCTTTTTTGCCGTTTTGCCATATTTTCAGACAGCCTTTGACCGCGGCATCCATGATAGCCACGCTCAAGCATTTTTCGTCAAATCCCATGCGCGTGATAAACCGGGCTGCTGCAGGTGAAATGCCGTTGGGCGGAGCAAATAACGGTACGATCGTACCGGAACGGGGATCACGACCAACGCGGCGCCACATGAAAATGTAGGAGAGAAAAACGATCACGACGCCGGCAAACAGCATATAAAGATCCGCATTGTCCAAAAACATCCAGGTGGCTTCGTCAACGGCACTCGGCTGCCGCACGACACCCTTTTGCCAACGCACGGCAATGGTCATGTTTCGTGACGCCCAAGTGGGGCCGTGGTGATAAAAAAAGCCGTATTGGGTGAAAGATTTTTTTCTTGCAGCTTTGCGGCCCTCGATCCTTGCGGCCCGGTATAGCCGGTGACGGCCGTAATGTGCGCGGCGGGGGGGTAAGGTTACGGTCGCTTGGGCCTTTTCGATAGGAAAGTTCCAGCCGTTTCCCGTAACATTCCAATAGAGCTCGTCATGGTCCGCAAAAAAGCCTATTTGGCGGCCCGTCGTGTAGGTGATGACATAGGTATGGAGCCCATGGGAAATCAGAACATCTTTTTGTCCAATGCGAACCTGTTTCCCGTTGGAACGGCTTTGGACGGTATATTTTTCCGGATGGCCGTCCATCGTGACGGATTTGACCTCAAAGGGCACAACAATCTGACGACCTGCTGCATCGGTGTAGTGCGTCGGGAACTCGCGGTAAATACCGCGCTGAATGCGCTTTCCTTCCACATTCACGGTGATGGATTCCACGACGTTGAGCGTGGCATCGCTGAAAATATGGAGAGTGCTATCGTAGAGGGTAATGACTTCAGCCGCCTGGACCGGATGCTGCCAGAGCGTCCCAGGACAAGACTGACCAGCAGCAGCGCAAACAAACGAACAGGCTGCGTCATAGCAACATCCTGCCTCGTAACGGTAAAAAAGACGTCTAAGGGCTTATCCATAAATAATTTGAGTTTTTATCTTCCGTAATGCAATGATTGCCGCCGCCAAGTGGATCAATGCTAAATGGGTTGCCCCGAGGCTGGCAGGAAGTGAATGCGAGGCCCGGCCCTGATCACTTACGAGCTGTCCCCAGTATGCCCCCAGCATAGCCACCGTTCTCATCTTTGCAAGCCTATCCCTGAACGCCGTCAGCTAGTGGAACCGCCCGTCCATTGATGTTGATTGCTACCCATTTTGATAATCGGTGTGGGGGACAAATCCATCCGACCTTCCGCCCAAGCCCTCCGCCCCATGGAGACCGCCATACCGAAGCAAAAGCGCTTCAAGACCGATTACCCAGGTGTCACGTTCATCATGGGTACGATCCTGGCGGAAGAGCTGCTGGAGGTTGCGACAGCCGGGAAGCAGGCACTCCAGGCTTCAACGATCACCGGGAAGAAGGGGCGGACCTGGACACCGTGCGCGTTGAACTGGCCCATGTGGGCGCGGTTGTCCGGCGTGCGCTCGAACGGCTTGAAGGCGAGAAGGCGTAATCATGGAGGACCGTATGAAAAACATTGAAATTTTTATGGCCGAGGGAAAATCCATGGTGCCTTCTCGGCTCATCGCGGATCATTTTGGAAAACAACATAAGCATGTCCTGGATGCGATCCGAGAGGTTATGGCTAACACAACGAAATCATTTAATATTATGTTTTCAGGTCGTTGTCAGGACCTCGACGCCGCAATTTTATGGAGACCACCGGGCAAGATGTGACGCCGCCTGGAGAATCGTACCGATCCGATCCTTCGGCAGTCATGCTTGCGACCTTGCTCCCTCCGTGACAGAGCGCTTCCAGCAAGGGCACCTTCCCGTAGTGCCTCCAAAGGAGCCTTGTATGGATGACCACATGCTTCGTCTGACGCCGAACGTGGCTATCGCGACGGATGCGCTTTGATTTACGGCTTCCACGGCAAGTGGTCCCGGCGGGCAGCATGTCAACAAGGTCAGCACCCGAGTCACGTTGCTGTTCGATCTGGATGGGTCCCCGAATTTGAGCGATATCCAAAGGCGCGGATTCACGCGGCCCTGGCTGGGCGCATCGGCAAAGATGGCGTCCTGCGGGTGATTGTCCAGACCAGCACGTAGTCAGTTGACGAATAAAGGCCTCGCCGTGGAGCGGTTTGTTGCCTGGCTGCGAGAGGCGCTGACGCCCCGACCGCCGCGCCGCAAAGACACGGGCGACACTGGCTTCCAAACAGCGCCGGCTGGAAACCAAGCGCAAACGCGGCACGGTCAAACGGCAGCGGTTGCGTCTCCCGGAAAACGAGGACTGATTGGAGACTGTGCCAGTGCCCGGAGGCGAGCCATTCCCAATTACTCACAGGGTGGGCCTCGGCTGTTTTCATTTCAATTCATTCCCCATCACATTTAATGTGGGGAGAGGGTGGGGAGAAAAACATGGGGAGAAAAGAAAAAAGGGCTAGCTTTGCAGCTAACCCTTTGATTTCTATGGTGCCGAGGGACAGAATTGAACTGCCGACACGGGGATTTTCAGTCCCCTGCTCTACCGACTGAGCTACCTCGGCGACGTGAGAAGAGGTCTTTATCCTACCCTCTCCCCCTTGGCAACCTTTTTTGAGGGCAATTTGTGATGGAATCCCGAACCGCAGGCCCCAAAAGCGAAAAGCGGTTCCAGGTTGCCATCCTGGAGCCGCTTTTCAAAATTTCCGTTTCAGAGGAAGGATGATTCCCCTATAGCCAGAAGCGTGCCAATGTCGGATAAAATATAAAATTCGTTGTATATCAATTGGTTGAAAAAGCGACCCGCTATGAAACCGCGTTGCGACCCGCGTTTCGGCGGTTTTTTCGGTACAAATCCTTTTACCCCTTCCGGGAAAGCCCGGAGAAACCGTACAGGATTTTGTACACCCCCAGAAATAAATAAAAATAATATGGTATTTCAATTGGTTGATTATTTCGGTCGCTGCCGGATCGCGCCGGCAGAGCCGGGCTGGGGGGACTTTCCCGTGTTTTCGAGGGGAGGACGGGTGGGGCCGGTTCAAAATATTTGCCGCGGCCGTCTCCCCGGCGCACATCGGCCGCGACCGTTGCCGATGCGCCGCCATTGCCAGAGGCGGCGGCTTTGGGATAGAGGCGGGGGAAGGCCTGGGAGACGCCAATGACCAAACAAAAGACACTGATGACGGCCGCGGAAATGGCCCATACCCTGGACCGGCTGGCCTCCGAACTGATCGAACGGCACGACCGGGGATGCGGTCTGGCCTTGATCGGCATCCAGCGGCGCGGCGCGGAATTGGCCGCCCGGCTCAAGGCCTTGATCGAGTCCAAGCTCGGGTGCGAGATCCCGCTGGGCAAGCTCGACATCAACCTGTACCGCGACGACTGGACCACCAGCGACGTGCAGCCGCAGGTGGCGGAGTCGCACATCCCCTTTGCCCTGACCGATACGGACGTCGTGCTGGTGGACGACGTGCTCTTTTCCGGCCGCACCATCCGGGCCGCCCTGGAAGCCGTGCTGGATTACGGCCGGCCGCAGCGGGTGGAGCTGCTCGTCCTGATCGACCGCCGCGGCCATCGGGAATTGCCTATCCAGCCGGATTATGTCGGCAAAAAGGTCCACACCGCCCAGGGTGAGCATGTGAACGTGGCCGTGTCCGAACTCGACGGCGAGGATGCGGTCAGCCTGGTCCGCTAGGCGCGTGGCGCGGTCCGAGCACAAGGCGGTGCCCAGGCCGCCTTTTTTTCAAAAAGCGTGTGTCCTTCTCTTCGGAATTTGGTATGGAGCCGGATCGAAGTAAGGAGGCTACATGAACGTTCTCGCCATTAACGGCAGTCCCCGTAAAAAATGGAATACCGCGACCCTGCTCGAACGGGTCCTGGCCGGCGCGGCCGGCCACGGGGCCGCCACCGAGCTTGTGCATCTCTATGACTGTACGTTCAAGGGATGCCGCAGCTGTTTCGAATGCAAGAAAATCGGCGGCAAATACTACGGCCGTTGCGCCATGAAGGACGATTGACTCCGGTCCTGGAGAAGGTGTTCGAGGCCGATGCCCTGGTCGTCGGCACCCCCGTCTACTTCGGCGCGGAAACCGGGGAATGCCGTTCCTTCCTGGAACGCCTGCTTTTCCCCTTCGTCACCTATACGCCGAACTATGCCTCGATCTTTCCCCGAAAGATACCGACGGCCATACTCTACACCATGAACGTTCGGGAACAGGACATCGAACGGTACAATTACGATAAGGGATTCAATCGGACTCGGGTCGTGATGGGGCGCGTGTTCGGTCGCTGCGAGGCGTTCTACGCGACGGACACCCTGCAATTCGACGATTATGCCAAATACCTGTCCACGGTCTGGGACGCCGAGGCCAAGGCCAAACGCCGCGAGGAGGTCTTCCCCCAGGACTGCGCCCGGGCCTTCGCCCTGGGCGAAACGCCTGGCCACGCCGGACTGAGAAGAGGCCTCCGGCGGCCAGGGAGGGGCGTCGCCCCTCCCTGGACCTACCCCACCAGGGCGCTGCCCTGGACCTGCTGGGGGGAATCATTCCCCCCAGACCCCCTGTCCTGGTTTTATTGACGCACCCTTCGCGGGCGCCCGGGCGGCAAGCGTCTTCGGTTGCCGCCCGGGCGCCCGCGCATTGAGGGGTCCGGGGGCATCATGCCCCCGGCCGCCGGAGGCCTCTTCGCCTCTTACACGGCACAACGGCGGCACATGATTTCGGTGCCGATGCCGGAAGTGGTGAAGAATTCGAGGATGATGCAGTTTTCGACCCGGCCGTCCAGGATATGGGCCTTTTCCACGCCGGATTCCACGGCGTCCAGGCAGCATTTGACCTTGGGGATCATGCCGCCGGTGAGGACGCCGTCGGCCATGGCCTGTTTGGCCTCCTGGATGTCCAGGGAGGAGATGAGGTTTTTGTTCGCGTCGAGCACGCCGGCCACGTCGGTCAGGAGCACGAGACGTTTGGCGCCGAGGGACGATGCCACGGCGCCGGCCACGGTGTCGGCATTGATGTTGTAGGTTTCGCCTTCCTCGTCCACGCCGACCGGGGCGATGACCGGGATGAATCCCTGGCCGAGCAGGGTGGTGATGAGCCCGGTATTGATGCCGGTGACCGCGCCCACCTTGCCGAGGTCGATGATTTCCGGTGGGGCGTCGCCCTTGTCGACGACCATTTCGAGCTTGCGGGCGGTGATGAGCCGGCCGTCCTTGCCGGACAGGCCGACCGCCGTGCCGCCGTTCAAGTTGAGCAGGTTGACGATGTTCTTGTTGACCTTGCCGACGAGCACCATTTCCACCACGTCCATGGTGGCCTCGTCGGTGACCCGAAGGCCCTGGCGGAACTCGCTGGCGATGCCGAGCTGGTCCAGCATGTTGCCGATCTGCGGGCCGCCGCCGTGGACGATGACCGGGTTGATGCCGATATATTTGAGCAGGACGATATTTAAGGCGAAGCTCCGTTGCAGGGCCTCGTCCACCATGGCGTGCCCGCCGTATTTGATGACGACGGTCTGGCCGTAGAAGTTCCGGATATAGGGCAGGGCTTCCAGGAGAAGCCGGGCCTTGGCGTGTTCCCGTTCCATGGCAGGCTCCGCGTCGAGCGTTAAAGGATGTAGCGTGACAAATCCCGGTCCGTGGCCACGTCGGCGAGCTTTTCGCGCACGTATTCCGGGTCCACCGTCACCGTCCGTCCGGCCTGGTCCGAGGCGTCGAAGGACAGGTCGCCCAGGATCTTTTCCATAATGGTGTAGAGCCGGCGGGCGCCGATGTTTTCCGTGTCCTCGTTGACCCGGCAGGCGAAGTCCGCCACCTCGCGCAGGGCGTCGTCGGTGAATTCCAGGGTGACGCCCTCGGTGCCGATCAGCGCCCGGTACTGGGTGGTCAGGGCATTTTGCGGTTCGGTCAGGATGCGGTAGAAATCCTCGGCCGAAAGCGGCGTCAGCTCCACCCGCAAGGGAAACCGGCCTTGCAGTTCCGGCACCAGGTCGGACGGCTTGGAAAAATGGAAGGCCCCGGCCGCGATGAACAGGATGTGGTCGGTCTTGATCATGCCGTACTTGGTGTTGACCGAGCAGCCCTCGACCACCGGCAGCAAGTCGCGCTGCACGCCCTCGCGGGACACGTCCGGGCCCTGGCCGCCTCCCTTGGTGGCGCAGATCTTGTCGAGCTCGTCGATGAAGACGATGCCGGTCTGTTCGACCCGCTCCTTGGCGGATTCGGAGACCTTGTCCATGTCCACGAGCCGGTCGGATTCCTCCTGCAACAGCACCTCGTAGGCCTCGGCCACCCGCATGGTCCGGGTCTTTTTGTGCTGGGGGAACATCTTGGAGAACATGTCCTTGAACTGGAGCCCCATGTCCTCCATGCCGGGCATGGACATGATTTCCACCTGGGGGGAGGGGACCGACACCTGGACCTGGACCATGCGGTCGTTGAGTTTGCCTTCGCGCCAGAGCTTGCGCAGCTTCTCCCGGGTGGAGAGGCCCGTCTCGGCGGGGCGCACCGGCGGCTCCAGGCTGGCCGGCATCTCGATGGCGCCGACCGGCGGTTGCTGGGATTCGGGCAGGAGCAGATCGAGCAGCCGTTCCTCGGCCGCCCTTTCGGCCTTGACCGCCACCCGGTCCAGCTCCTCCTGGCGCACCAGGTTGACGCCGATCTCCATCAGGTCGCGGATCATGGACTCCACGTCGCGGCCCACGTAGCCCACCTCGGTGAACTTGGTGGCCTCGACCTTGAAAAAAGGCGAACCGGACAGCTTGGCCAGACGCCGGGCGATTTCGGTCTTGCCGACGCCGGTGGGGCCGATCATGATGATGTTTTTGGGCGCGATTTCATCACGCAGGGCCGGCTCGATCTGTTGCCGGCGCCAACGGTTGCGCATGGCGATGGCCACCATGCGCTTGGCTTCCTTCTGGCCGATCACGTACTTGTCGAGTTCGGAAACGATCTCACGCGGCGTCAGATTCGATTGCATGGACTTCCTCAACAGGGCTTTTGGGCAAAGGTGACGAAAAGGTTGCCTCCGGCGGCCAAAGGGCGTTGCCCTTTGGAATCCCGTTTCGCCTGTGCGGCCGGGGGCGTCGGTCTACGACCGATCCAGCGTCTCCACGATGATGTGGTCGTTGGTGTAGACGCAGATTTCCGAGGCGATGGCCATGGACTTGGTCACGATGTCCGCCGGGGCGAGCTTCGTTTCCCGCAGCAGGGCCCGGGCGGCGGCCAGGGCGTAGGGGCCGCCGGAACCGATGGCCGCCACGCCGTCGTCCGGTTCGATGACGTCGCCGTTGCCCGACAGCATGAGCACGTGCTCGGCGTCGGCCACGATGAGCATGGCCTCCAGCCGGCGCAAGTACTTGTCCTTGCGCCAGTCCTTGGCCAGCTCCACGCTGGCCCGGGTCAGATTGCCGCCGAATTCCTCTAGCTTGGCCTCGAACCGTTCGAGGAGCGTGAAGGCGTCGGCCGTGCCGCCGGCAAACCCGGCGACCACCTTGTCCTTGTAGATGCGCCGGACCTTGCGGGCGCTGTGCTTCATGGCCATGGTCTGGCCGAGCGTCACCTGGCCGTCGCCGGCCATGGCCACGCCCGTGTCGGTCAAAATGGCCAGAATCGTCGTTCCGTGTAATTCCATGGATGGTCCCTTCGGGGTGGAGAAGAACCGGGGGAGGCCCCCCCCTTTGTAAAGGGGGTTTCCTCTCCCGGACCCTCTCCTTCCCTGAAATTTTTTCCAGTTGGTGACAGGGGCAATCTATCAGGCCGGGCCCCTGCTTGGAAGCCCTCTGCCCCAGCCCTCCTATCCTGGCATACCCTTCGCGGCCGCCCAGGCGGCAAGCGTCTTCGGTTGCCGCCTGGGCGGCCGCGCATTGAGGGGTCCGGGGGCATCATGCCCCCGGCCGCCGGAGGCCTCTTCGCCGTTTCTTACGTAAACATCGCGTCGGCTACGGGGCGCCAGGCGTCGAAGTCGCGCGCGCCATAGAGGTAGAGGCGGATTTCGCGCACCTTGCCGTCGGTGAGGCCCTGGCCCATGGCCGCGAGCGAAAGGCGGGCGGCCCGGTCGATGGGGAAATGGTAGACGCCGGTGGAGATGGCGGGGAAGGACACGCTTTGGCAACCGTTGGCAGCGGCCAGGTCGATGGAGGAGGTGTAGGCGGACCGGAGCTTGGCGTCCTCGTCGTTTGTGCCGCCGCGCCAGATGGGGCCGACGGTATGGATGATGTATTTGGCCCGCAGGTCGAACCCCGGGGTGATGACGGCCTCGCCGGCCGGCAGGCGGCCGATGGTGGCGATGATCTCCTGGCAGGCCGGGTGCAGCTTGGGCCCGGCGGCGGCGTGAATGGCGCCGTCCACACCGCCGCCGCCGGCCAGGGCCGAGTTGGCGGCGTTGACGATGGCGTCGGCGTCGTCGCGGGTGATGTCGCCGCGGATGAGTGTAAGGGTGCCGGAACCGATGGCGTACGAGACGGTGTCGTTCATACGGGTGCCTCCGTCCGTTTAGGGAAGTTGGGCCTTGGGGCCGAGAATGCACAGGCCGGCCCTGGCCGGGTCGAAGCTGGTCCTCGCCGTTTGGATCAGGTCGTCCAGGGTGACGGCGTCGAGCGCGGCCGCGGTGGCCTCCAGCGGGATGGGCCGGTCGAAGAGGATGGTGTTGCGGCCGAGGCGCATCATGCGGTTCTCGGTGGATTCGGCCCCCAGGTAGAGCAGCCCCTTCAGGTGCTCGCGGGTGTGGTGGAGTTCGGCCTCGGTGATGTGGCCGGCGGCCAGGCCGTCGAGTTCGCCGCGCACCACGGCCAGCAGTTCCTCGGTGCGGCCGGGGTCCACGGCCGCCTGGATTTGCAGCAGGCCGGCATCGGCCAGGGCGACGACGCTGGCGTCGATGTTGTAGGCCAGGCCCCGTTTTTCGCGCACTTCCTGGAAAAGCCGGGACGACATGTTGCCGCCGAGCAGGGTGGACAGGATGGAATGCGTGTAGCGATGGGGGCTGGTGTTGCCCACCGAGGGGAAGGCCAGGATGACATGGTGCTGTTCGCAGTCCTGGTGGATGGCCAGGCGCGGCGGCCGGTAGGCGCCGGCCGGCGTGGGGGCCGGGACGCCGCCGGGAGGCAGCAGGTCCAGGGCCCTGGCCGCCATGCCGGCCAGGGTCTCGTGGCTGATGGCCCCGGCGGCCGCGATGGTCAGGGCGGACGGCCGGTAGTGGGCCTGCCGCCAGGCCTGCATCGTTCGGGGCGTGGCCGAGGAGACGCTGGCGGCATTGCCGGTGATGGGATGGGCCACGGTCGGATTTTCCCAGGCGGCCTGCCAGAAGTCCTCGTTGATCTTGTCCTCGGGCGTTTCGTCCACCATGGAAATTTCCTGCAGGATGACGCCCTGTTCCCGGTGCAGTTCCTCGGGGTCCAGGCGGGGATGCAGGGCGATGTCCGTCATGATGTCGAAGGCCCGGGGCAGATGGCTGTCCATGACCCGGGTGTAATAGCAGGTGACCTCGCGGGAGGTGTAGGCGTTGGCCAGGCCGCCGAGCAGGTCAAGCTCCTTGGCGATGGCCAGGGTGTCCAGGGAGGTGGTCCCCTTGAAGGCCATATGCTCCCAGAGATGGGCCATGCCTTCCTGGCCCGGCCCCTCGTGGCGGGAACCGGCTTCGATCCACAGGCCGAGGCTGACGGTCTTGGCCTGTGGCATGGATTCGGTGGCCACGCGGACGCCATTCGGCAATCGGGTGATCTGACAGTGTGTTTCTGATTCGATGGGCTGGCGCATGGGGGGTGGGGCTATGAGGGTTTCCGGGGCAAGTCAAGGATCTTCCCCGCACGGGAACAAGCGTTTTTCCTTCATACGTGAAGCCAGGTCCGAAAGAAAGCCGGGAGGTCGTGATCGGGGCACATTTGGGGGAAAAAGCCGCGACCGCGTGCCGGCAACCGGCCATGCGCGCGAGCGGTTCCCAGGGGCGACGGCCCGTGGTCGCCGGAAGCATCCCGCGTTCCGCCGGGCGTAGCGGTTTTCGTTGGGCAAACCCGGTCGAGCGGGAGTCGTGCCTCATGGATGTCGGAGAAATGCGTGCAGATATCGACTGCCGTGTACGATGTGCGCGCATTTTTCCGAGACACACCGGGGATAGAGGAATAAAAATTTTTCTATTGATAAAAAGAATACGGCTGTAGTATGCTGATAATCATATATCTTTCCATACAATGGGTACAATGAGTAAAAAGTTCACACTAAAATCATTTCTTGTCTCCCTATGTCCAGACTGTTAGGGGAGAGGACCCGCTCAAGCTCGGCTTTCTACACGGTTGCTCCGGCTTGCCGCCTCCCGAAACGGACTTCGGCGAGGACGGTTGCAGGGAATTTTTCGGGAGGAGGATCTGATGCGGATCTCCATTTCGACCAAGGTCCTGTGCCTGGTGATTCTTTCCGTCGTCGCTACGGTGGCGAGCATCCAGGTTGTGGCCTTTTTTCAGGTCCGGGACGGCTACGAAGCGATCATGGACCAGAGCGTGAAGGGCTATATCCACGCCGTGGACCGGCAGGTGGAAGCCTACAAGGACGGCTACCTGGATTTGGCCCGGGCCGAGGCCGAACAGTCCACCGTGATCGAGGCCATCCAGTCGCGGGATACGACCCGGATGGAGACCCTCGCCAAGGCGATCGTGGACAGCGGCAAGGCCGATCTTTCCCTGTTCCTCGATGCCTCCGGCACGGTGCTGGCCCGGGGCCATGCCGCAAAGACCGGCGACAGCGCCATGAGCCAGCAGGGCGTGCAGCAAGCCCTGGCCGGGAAACCCTCCTGCCAGTTCGACAAGGGGAACCTGGTCGGCCTCTCCATCCGGGCCTACGCGCCGATCAGGCGGAACGACACCATCATCGGCGTGGTGATCGTGGGGCGCAATTTGGCCGGGGACACCACCCTGGTCGACGGCATCAAGAAGGATCTGGGGGCCGAGGCCACCATTTTCGAGGGCGTGACCCGCATCGCCACCTCCATCGAGGTCAACGGCAAGCGGGCCATCGGCACCAAGCTCGATAATCCCGGCATCGTCGCCACGGTGCTGCGCCAGGGCCAAGCCTATTTCGGCGAGAACATCATTTTCGGCCACGACTACCGCACCGTCTACCAGCCGCTCAAAAACGGCCCGTCCGTGGTGGGCATGCTCTTTATCGGCATCGATATTTCCAAGGCCCTGGCCTCACGGGACGCCATCATCCGCAACGTTGGCCTGGCCGGCCTGACCTGCATGGTGCTTTTCGCCCTGCTGGCCTGGCAGATGGCCCACACCCTGACCCGGCCGTTGCTGCGTTGCGTGGACTTCGCCCATGCCGTGTCCCAGGGGCGGGTGGACCAGACCCTGGACGTGCGCCAGAAGGATGAGACCGGCGCCCTGGCCGGCGCCCTTTCCCGCATGGCCCAGGACATCAAGGCCCGTATGGACGAGGTGGCCGAGGCCAAGAAACGGGCCGAATCCGAGGCGGCCCAGGCCGACATCGAGCGCGGCAAGGCCGAGGATGCCTTGGGCCGGGCCGAACGGGCCCGGGCCGAGGGCATGCTCAATGCCGCCGGTCGGATCGAGGGCGTGGTGGAAGCGGTGACCGCCGCTTCGCAGCAACTGGCCGCCCAGGTGGAGCAGGCCCATCGCGGGGCCGAGGACCAGTCGCGCCAGGCCGGCGAAGCCGCCAACTCCATGGAGCAGCTCAACAGCGCCGTGCTCGAAGTGGCCAAAAGCGCCTCCCAAGCCGCCGCCACCACCGAGGAGGCCCGGGCCAAGGCCGAGGAGGGGGCGCAGGTGGTCAACGAGGCCGTGGTCGGCATCAGCGGCGTGGCCGAACAGTCCAAGGCCCTCAAGGACGACATGGCCGACCTGGGCCGCCGGGCCGAAAACATCGGCGCCATCATGGAGGTCATCTCCGACATCGCCGATCAGACCAATCTGCTGGCCTTAAACGCCGCCATTGAGGCCGCCCGGGCCGGCGAGGCCGGCCGCGGCTTTGCCGTGGTGGCCGACGAGGTCCGCAAACTGGCCGAGAAGACCATGACCGCCACCAAGGAGGTCGGCGCCGCCATCAAGGGCATCCAGGACGGCACCCATACCAACGTCGCCAACTTCGACCAGGCCGTGCAAAACGTCGGCAAGGCCACCGAACTGGCCAAGCGGTCGGGCGAGGCCCTGGCCGCCATCGTCGGCCTGGTGGAGACCGCCGCCGATCAGGTGCGCTCCATCGCCACCGCCGCCGAGGAACAATCGGCCGCCAGCGAGGAAATCGGCCGGACCGTGGACGAGATCAACCGCATTTCCGACGAAACGGCCCAGGCCATGGGCCAGTCGGCCGAGGCCGTGGAAGACCTGGCCAACCAGTCCAAGGCCTTGCAGGGCCTGGTCGGCGATATGCACGAGGAAGGCAGCCAGGCGTAGTCCGACCGCCGACGGCCGGAAATCGTTTCCCCCCAGGTCCCCGTTGGCGCGGGACCTGGGGGCTTATTTTACCAGCGGGTCGGCATGGCCTGGAGCCAGGTTTCGGGAATGTATTTGCGGAAGGTCCGGCCGACCATCCAGAAGCGGGTGAGTCGGCCTTCGATGATAAGGGAGCGCGGACGCAGGCGCAGGGAGCGGTAATGGCGCGGCGTCTGGAAGCGGTTGTTTTTCGAGAGCACCACGTCGATTCCGGCCTCCCGGTCCCGGACCACCAGGGCTTCCGGGAAGAAGAGGGTGTGGCGCAGCCGCGGCAGCATGGTCCGGAACAGGGCGGCATGGATGGCGGAGAAGGGGCCGGCGGTGACCAGCGCCCGGGGGGACGGCATGGTTTCGTTGGCGACGAAGGCCACCGGGCCGTCGGGCAGGGCGGCCAGGACCTCGGGATCCCGGGCGTCGCCTACGAGGATGTGGCCGAGGTGCAGGCCCTCGACGAGCAGCCGGGTGCGTTCGGCCGCTGCGGCGTCGCCTTCCAGGCCGGTCAGCCGGATGTCGGCGCAGCCGTTGCGCTTGGCCTGCAACCAGGCGGCCGTCAAAAGGATGCCGCTGCCGGTGCCGCAATCGAGGCCCAGAAAGGGCTCGGGCACCTGTCCGGGCGGCAGGGCGCGGTTGGCCACCGAGCGGAATATGTGGGCCGTGCGCGGCAGGTCGGCCAGCATGCGGAGGGGATCGGCGCCGGCTTCCCCGGCAGGCGTCGCGTGCTCGCCGTCGGCCCACAGGTCGTAGAAGCGGGCCAGCAGGTCGCTGATCTCGGCCAGGGGCACGGCGTGGTCTTCCGACCCCGGATAGAGGGAGGCATGGAAATATTTGATGAGGAAGCTCAAAATATCGGCGTCGGCCATGGGTTCGGTCGGCTGGGACAGGCGGTCGCAGTCGGCCCGGAGCGATCCGGGGCGGTACAGTTCGCAGGGGATGACGGGCTCGTTGACCTTTCCGGCAAGGGCCAGATGGCGCGTTTTCGGCCTTTCGGCGTCGCTGGGTCGGGGCATGCGTTCCTTCCTTGGGAAAATGGCGGCGCCCGGCGGCAACAATGGCCGGGCAGCCTCGGCCATGCAGATTTGATGCCGGTTGCCGGACCGGGACCGGCTTGAGCTGACGCCCGGAAAACGGTAGGTCCGGGTGTGCTTATCCATACTTTTTTGCATCTGGACGGGCTCGGCCCGGTCACGGAACAGCGGCTGTGGGCGGCGGGCATCCGCACTTGGGACGATTTCGAGCAGGCCGAACGCCTGCCCGGCAACCCGGCAAAAATCGCCGCCTGGCGCCGGGAGTTGGCCATTTCCCGGGAGCGGCTGACGGCCGGGGACGCCGATTATTTCGGGGAACGGCTGCCGCCGGCCGAGGCCTGGCGCCTGTTTTTCGATTTCCGCGAGGCGCTGGCCTGCGTCGACATCGAAACCGACGGCACGCCGGCCAACGAGGTGACGGCCGTGTCCTTCTACGACGGCCGGGACACGGTCCGAACCTATGCCAACGGCAAAAATCTCCAGGACTTCACGGCCGATATTTTGGCAAGCAAGGTGCTCGTCACCTTCAACGGCCGGGTGTTCGACGCGCCGGTGCTGCGTTCGCACCTGGGGGCGGTGCTGCCCAAGGCCCATATCGATCTGCGCAGCGTCCTGTGCGGCATCGGCGTCAAGGGCGGCCTCAAGAAGTGCGAGGCCCGCTACGGCCTGAACCGCGGGGCCCTGGACGGGGCTGACGGTTATCTGGCCGTGGCCCTGTGGCGGGAATACGAGCGCCGGGGCGATCCGGCCGTGCTGGAAACGCTGCTCGCCTACAACGCCGCCGACGTGCTGTCCCTGCCGGTGCTGTTGGCCCATGCCATCAACGAACGCCTGACCTCCACGCCGTTCGCCGCCGACTACATCCTGCCCATCCCGCTGCCCGGTCCCAACCCCCATAGCCCGGACCCCGCCGTGCTGCGCCGCCTGGCCTGGGCCTTTTCGCGCCCCTAGGCCGCGACCGCCGTACGCCGGCAGCCTTGGCACCCATGCCCCATGGGGGCAAGGCGATGCCGCCGGCGGACCGACGGGGTCCCTCCTTTGGAAACCGGAGAGGCGTCGCCGTGGTTGCCGGGCCCGGGCCTTTTTCGGAAATTATTTATGATGATAACGAGTTAGCGTTTCACGGCCGCGGGGGCCCTTCCCGGGCCTCGAAACGCGGTCCGCGCCAGGCGGATGGCCGAACGTGCCGTTTGCACCGCTTCGTGCGACCGTTCAGAGGGCGCGGTGCCGCCATTCGTCAGGAAAGACGATCCGGGTTTATTTTTTTTTATCAACAATATTAATATATTGACCAATAGGGCGCAAAAGTACTGGATTGCAAAAGACTGTATATCGACATAACAATGCATAAATTACCGGGATGGAGAGACCCGGAAAGAACGAAGGAGGGTGGTGTTATGGAAGAGATGGATGCGGCCAAGCAGGCGCTGGACAAGGTGACGCTTGTTTGTCCCGAATGTGGCAAAAAGCCGGTCAATTGCTCCGTGACGAATCTGCCTGGCGGAATCGTTAAGGAGGAGATTTCCTGTTGCAGTGGCTCGGGCTTCGTGATGGTCCATGCTGCGACCGGCTATGTCGTGGATAGCGTGTACAAAAATGCCAACAAGGCCGGGGCGGCCACGCCGGCCTTCATCCCGCTGGTCTTCGCCGCGCAGGCCCCCGGCGTCAGCGCGCGCACCATCGGTTGGCTCAAGGAGACGGTGCCGGGTGCGGCCGCGTCGGGCTGCTGTTGTTCCCAGGGGGGCGGCTTCTGGGCCAAGGTCAAGCACTGTTTGTCCAAATTCTGGAATTAGGGGAAACGTGCCGCCGACGCATCCGCGTTGCGGCGTGATCCACGTCGGACGCTGCCGTTGTGCAGACAGCGTTTTGGAGCATTTCGTCGGTTTGTCGCCGACGGAAGAGATGATGTTTTTTATTGTGAAGACGAGGCGACCGCGTGGAAACGACTGCGCTATGTGCCGCCCGGACGCAACGACGCGCCGGGCGGCTTTTTTTTGTCTGGAAAAGGCCGCTTCGCCTCTCGTGAGGAACGCGCCCGGGCGGATGCAACGAGGCTAGCGGTCGCGGCGCAGGTGGTCGAATTCGGCGAAGGCGTCGCGTTTGGCCCGATTTTTGGTCTTGATTTCGTCCAGCAGGGACTGGGTGAATTCGGAGGCGTCCGTGGGCTTGACCCGGGGCTTGGCGCGCGGATCGGTGTCCAGGAATTCGCCGCCAAGGTCGGTCAGCTCATCGAGGGTGAGCATGCCCCGCGAGCGTTTGCGCGGCGCATCGGGCGGCGGCGTGGCCGCTTCGGGCGCCGTTGCGGTTTCGGCCGGCACGGCCGGCTCGGGCAGTGGCAGGGTTGGTTCGGGTTGCTGGGGCGCGGCCTCGGCCACGGCGGGGGCGGGCGCTTCCTCGGTCGCCGTCGGCTCGGCCGTCACGGCCGGCGCAGGGGCGTCCGTTCCAGGGCGCGGCGCAACAGGCGCACTTCCGCCAGGATTTCCTGGTGGGTGGCCAGAATTTCGTTTTGCACCGCCAGCATTTTGAGCAGCAACGTTTCCATAGTTTTTTAGCATAGCAGGCGCGACGGCAGGGGTAAAGCGCCGCGGGCGCTTCAGGGCCGGGACAGGGCGGCCACGGTCGGGCTCATGGCGGCCAGGCAGGCGTCGGCCAGGAGCCGGGCGCCATAGGGCGTCACGTGGACGCCGTCGCGGGTGCGGGCCGGGCGCGGGCCGCGCGCGGAGGGCATGGTCGGCGTGTAGCGGCCGGCGGTGTCGGCCAGGGTGCGGGAGACGTCCACGAACCGGCAGCCGGGGAGGCGTTCGATCTGCCGGCGGATGACGGCGTTGATGGCGGCCACGTCGGCGTTGAGCCGGGGATCGGCCATGACCGGCGAGCCGACCCAGGTGATGCGGGCCTGGGGATTGCCCAGCCGGGCCAGCTCCACCAGCCGGCGCACCCGGCGGGCGTATTCGGCGTCCCAGCCCGGACGCCCAAAGGCCACCCGGGAGCCGTCGGGCCGGGTCATGGTCTTGTCGTCGTTGGCGGCGATCATGATGACCACCGTATCGGGCCGCACCTCGGTGCTGAGCCGGCGCATCTCCTGCTCCCAGTCGAAGAAGTCGGGGCGGGCCAGGCCGCTGGAGACCTTGCCCTTGGCGGTAAAATTCGTGCCGGGCCGGCCGGCCAACAGCGGCCGCAGGGCCTGGGCCAGAAAAATGGACAGGGAATCGCCGGCCACCAGGACGCGGCGGCCGGGGTCCACGACCGGGGCCTGGGGACGCACCGCCGGCGCGGCGGCGACGGGCTTGGGTGCCGGAGCCGGACGGTTGGCCCGGGGCAGGGCGGTCGGCCGGGCCGGGGACGGGGATACGGCGGCCGGCGGCGTGGTCGGTGGGGCCGCGGTCGGTTCGACCATGGCCAGATGGACCCGGCGCAAGGACTTGCCCGGCGTGCCGAGCCGGCTCGGCCGCACGGCCACCGGACCGGCCAGGGGATGGAGGGCCGTCGGATCGACAGCCAGCCGCACGCGATAGCCGGTCACGGCCAGGCGCACGGCATGCCCGTCGTGCCCGTCTGGCCGGACCGCCGGGGCGGTCGCGTCGGACAGGTGGAGCCCGTCCAGCAGGGTGCGCAGCCCGTCCGGATCGGGCGCCCGATGTCGGACCGTCGGCCGGTTCGGGGTGAAGCCGGGCAGGGTGACATCCGGGAAAACGATCGGCAGTGTCATGGCGCAAAGCGCGATCAAGGCCGTTTTGACCAGGCGGGCTGCGGGTTTCTCCTGGGTAGTGGCGGTCATGGCATGTCTCGGGTTTGCCACGCGGCCGGGACTTCCGGCCGGGGCTTGGCTTCCCTTTTGCAAAGCCTGGGCCGAAGAATAATCTCTTGTATTTGTTATGGATTACGGGTAGGACACGACGCTGGCGTCATACTCCTGACGCGCCGGCTCGGGCTGGCGGTTGCCTTTTGCCGACGGCGACGCTAGCGTGCCGACACAATTTCCGGAGGTAGGCAGGGCCGCGATGAATATCACCAGCTTCGAATTCGCGCTTTTTTTCGCAGCGGTCTTGCCGCTCAATTGGCTCTTGCGCCCCGGGCCGGCCTGTACCGGGTCTTTTTGCTCCTTACCTCCTATGTCTTTTACGCCTCGTTCAACGCCAAGTTTTTGCTGATCCTGCTGGTCTTCAGCTTTTTGACCTGGTTTTTCGCCGTGATTTTCGCCGAGACCTCGGAGGCCCGCTTCCGACGGTTTTGCCTCATCCTCTATTGTGTCTTTTCGCTGGGGATGCTGGTTTTCTTCAAATATTACGAGATGCTCTACATCTCGTTCGATTGGCTCTACCGGGTGTTCGACGCCAAGAGCCCGGTGCCCCTGCTCGACGTCATCATGCCTATAGGCATCTCCTTTTTCACCTTTCAGGGCATGTCCTACGCCATCGACGTCTATCGCGACGCCACCAAGGTCGAACGCAGCCTGGTGGAAGTGTTCTGCTACATCGCCTTTTTCCCGACCATCCTGTCCGGCCCCATCCTGCGGGCCGGGGATTTCTTGCCGCAGCTCAAAAAGGAGCGGGTGACCGGCACGGATTTCACCCGGGCCTTTTATCTCATCACCCGGGGACTCATTAAGAAAATCATCATTTCGAGCTACTTGTCCGAGCATATCGTGCGCAGCACCTTCGGCGCGCCGGAGGGGTTCACCTCGGCGGCGGTGCTGGTGGGCATCCTGTCCTACGCCGTGCAGATCTATTGCGATTTTTCGGGCTATTCCGACCTGGCCCAGGGGCTGGCCCTGCTCCTCGGCTTCGACGTCCCGGACAACTTCAACGCCCCGTATATTTCGCTCAGCCTGCGGGACTTCTGGCGGCGTTGGCACATCACCTTTTCCCTGTGGTTGCGCGACTATCTCTACATTTCCCTGGGCGGCAACCGCAAAGGCCGGGCCCGCAAGTACGTCAATCTGGTGACGACCATGGCCCTGGGCGGCCTGTGGCATGGGGCGGCCTACAATTTCTTGATCTGGGGCTGCATCCACGGCCCTGGGCCTCATCTGGGCCCATCTGGTCCGGGAGTATCGCACGGCCCGGGAGGCCGTGCGCGAGGCCGCCGGGCTGCCGCCGGCCAAGCTGGGCTTTTGGGGGATCGTCTGGATTGGCCTCAGCTGGTTGGCCACCTTTACCTACGTGAACGTGGCCTGGGTCTTTTTCGGGGCCGAGGACGCCGGCAAGGCCATGGACATCCTGCGGCGGGTGGCGGCCTGGGACGGGACCGGCGAAGGCTTTCGTCCGACCTGTCTGGTGCTGGTCGGGCTGGTGCTGGCCGTGCAGCTCCTGCGGCTTGGCGGCCGGGACGTCTTCCGCAGCGTGTTCGACCGGCTGCCGGCGCCCGTGGCCGGCATGGCCTTGGGCCTGGCCGGGGCGCTCATCCTCAAGCTGGGGCCGGACGGCGTGTTGCCGTTCATCTATTTCCAGTTTTGAGCCGCCGGGGCATCTTTTTTCCTGTTTTTTCCGTCTGTTCACGAAAAATGGTATTTTTCTTGAAAGGATGGTTCCGTTCTGGTAGCCTCACGGCTCAGGATGGGAATGCAGCCATGGCGGCTGGACCTGTCGGCAAGTGCCTTCAATCGTTGTGAAAAAACGAAGAAAGTGGAGGCTTGGGCGCCTGTCGTGGTCCGGTGTCAGGGACGCCGGCTGTTTGAATGTCTCGTACCATCCCGGGTCGCTTTTTTACATTGTCATACGCCGTTCGGCACGCCGTGCGCGATGGGGGTCGCGCCTGACGGGCCAGACGGGCGATGAGGTGTCTTCTATGCGAAACCCGAGTCGGGCCATTCTCCTGGCCGTGCTCATGGCGTCCCTGATCCTGCCGCCGGTCGTGCCCGTGGCCGGGGCGACCACGGTTGATCCGACCGCCCGGAAAGCCGCCGCAAGCGTGCTCCTGGTGGGCGATTCCCTGTCCATCGATCTGGGCCAGCAGCTCGAGACCGTGTTCGCCGGCCGGCCCGGCGTGCGCTTCGCCCATCTGGGCAAGGTGTCGAGCGGCCTGGCCACGCCCTCCTTTTTCGACTGGAATGCCCATCTGACCGCCCAGGTCAAGGCGCATCACCCCGATGTGGTCTTCATCATGGTCGGGGCCAACGACAACAAGAATCTGCCGACCGGCCACGGCCGCCATGCCGCCTTCGGCACCCCGGCCTGGGACCAGGCGTATGCCGCCCGGCTCACCCGGCTCTACGACATCATCCGGGCCGACAATTCCCGGGCCAAGGTCTTTTTCCTGGGCGTGCCGGTCATGGCCGATGCGGCCTTCGACGCCGAGACGGTGCGGATCAACGCCGTGCTGGCCGATACGGCCAAGCGGCTGCCCGATAGCGCCTTTGTCCGGACCCGGGACGTCCTGGCCGACGCCAACGGCGGTTTCGCCGCCCAGGGCAAGACCCCGGACGGCCGTCTGGTGCGGCTGCGGGCCCGGGACGGCGTGCATGTCACCACCGCCGGTTCCCAGCTTTTGGCCGCCCGCTGTCTGGCCGCCCTGTCCGGCCTGATCGACCAGCCCCGGACGGCATTGTTGGCCGCGCTGCCTGACCGCGACATCCGTCCGGTGGGCACGGCCGCGGCCCTGGCCGAAGCCACGCCGGCACCGGCCGTGAAGCCTGCCGCCACGCCGGTGTCCGCGCCGGCGGCCGCAGCCCCAAAGCCCGTCGTGACGGTGGTCGCCGCCGCCAAAACGGCCCCGGCCCCGGTCGCCAAGCCGGCGCCGGCGCCGGCCGTGCAACCGGCTGCCGCTGCCGCCGCCTACACCGTGGCCGACGGCGATACCCTGTGGTCCGTGGCCCATCGCCTGGGCGTTTCGCCCGACCGTCTGGCCGAGGCCAACCCCGGCGTCGATCCCCGGCATTTGTCCATCGGCCAGTCCCTGGCCGTGCCGGCCGGCGGTCAGGCCGTCCAGGTCGCGGCCCGGACGGACGCCCCTGCCGCGTATCGGACCTACACCGTGGCCGACGGCGACAATCTCTGGGGCGTGGCCCGGCACTACGACGTGACCGTGGGCGCCCTGACCGAGGCCAATCCGGGCATCGATCCGGTTCGGCTCCGGATCGGCCAGCAACTGCGCGTTCCCGCCACCGGCGGCCACCAGCCCGCCCAGGTTGCCGCCACGCCGACAACGGCCGCCTACACCGTGGCCGACGGCGACAACTTCTGGTCCATCGCCCATCGGTTGGGCGTGGATGTGGCGGAGCTGCGCCGGGCCAACGCCGGGCTCGATCCGTTGCGCCTGCATCCCGGCCAGGTGCTGAGCCTGCCCGGCAACGCCCGGGCCGACGCCGCCCAGCCGCAGGCCCGCACGGCGTCCCGCGACGCGGGCGATACCGGCCTGTATCCCGTGGCCAAGGGCGATACCCTGTGGTCCCTGGCCCGGCGTTTCGGCGTGAGCCTCGACGTCCTGCTGGCGGTCAACGGGGAAATCGATCCGTCCCACCTCCAGGTGGGCCAGCTCGTGACCATCCCCGCCGGCGGACAGCCGGTGGCCTCGGCCGAGACCTTGCTCTTTCCGGTCTCGTCCGGCGATACCTTGTGGGGCATCGCCCGGCGTTTCGACCTGACCGTCGAGGCACTGACGGCCGCCAACCCCGGCGTCGATCCCCTGCACCTGCGCGCGGGCCAGAAGCTGCACGTGCCGTCCTCGTTGGCCGCCGTGGCCGCGCCGTCCCACGAGGCCGAGGCCGCGTCCGGGCCGGTGGCCGCGGACACCACGTCGCAGCTCCACTCCGTGGTCTCCGGCGACACCCTAGTGGAATCTGGCCCGGCATTACGGCATCAGCCTGGATCGCATCCTGGAGTTGAACGCCGGCATCGATCCCGCCCGTCTCCAGGTGGGACAGACCGTGTGGCTGCCCGTTTCCCAGGTGTCCATGGCCGCCCGGTAGGCGAGACGGGACACGGCTCGACGGCCCCGGCTTTCGGCCGCGGGAAGGCGGACGCCGCCTGTCGCCACGGGAAAGCGGACGTTGCGTCCCGATGGCGTCGCCGTGCAGGACTTGCTTTTTGGCAGCAAACCTTATTATCGCGCCGTGCCTGCCCGGTCGGGCTTTTGTTGTGGGGGAAAGGCCTTCGTGAGACATTTGCTGCGCCTGGATATTGTCCTGTCTGACCAGGACGACGTGGTCGAACGTGTGGAAGCCTGGCTGGCCGCGCGGATCGCCCAGGGGTGGGAGGAAACCGCCGCCGACGGCGCGGTGCGCTTTCGCGTGCACCTGGAAGACACGCCCCCGGCCCGGGAGTTCGCCGCCGCCGTGGCTGCCGCCTGGCCGCAGGCCGGCCTCACCGAGGACCACATCGAGGAAGAGGACTGGGGCGCCGCCTGGATGGCCTTTTTTACGCCCATCGTCGTGGCGGATACCTTTGAAATTTTGCCGCCCTGGCTGGCCGATACCGACACCGGGACGCGCCGGCCCCTGGTGATCGAGCCGAAAATGGCTTTCGGCACCGGCCATCACGCCTCGACCGCCCTGTGCCTGACCGCCTTTGCCGAACTGGCCGCCGCCGGCCGGCTTTCGCCGGAGCAGCGGTTTCTCGACCTCGGCACGGGCTCGGGCATTCTCGGCATTGGTCTGTGTCGGCTGGGACTGACCGGCGTCGGTCTGGACATCGATCCCCAGGCCGTCTGGTGCGCCGCCGAAAACGTCCGGCGAAACGACGTGCAGGGTGGTCTGGTCCTGGCCGCCGGCGGGGTCGGCTGCCTGGCCGAGACGGCCCGGTTCGACCTGGTGGTCGCCAACATCCTGGCCGCTCCGCTCATGGCCATGGCCGAGCGGTTGACGCGGCACCTCGCCCCGGGCGGCGCGCTGGTGCTGTCCGGCATCCTGACGACCCAGGCCGCCGACGTGGCGGCTGCCTATCAAGCCACCGGCCTGCCCGCCCCGGCCGTTCGCGAATCCGACGAATGGGCCTCCCTCGTGTGGCAATGAGTTTTCAACGTGCCGTATCGGGACGACGAGCAACAGCCCGTCCGCACCTCCACCTTTAACCGATCGTAAGGCTGAAGCCATGCATTTCAAAAAACGCGTCCTCGTTACCGGCGGTGCCGGTTTTCTCGGTTCGCATCTGTGCGAGCGCTTGCTGGAAAGGGATTGTGACGTTCTTTGCGTGGATAACTTTTTCACCGGCGCCAAGCAGAACGTCATGCATCTGCTCGACAACCCGCATTTCGAGCTGATGCGCCATGACGTCACCTTCCCGCTGTATGTGGAAGTTGACGAAATCTTCAGTTTGGCGTGCCCGGCCTCGCCCATCCACTACCAGTTCGATCCGGTGCAGACCACCAAGACCAGCGTGCACGGGGCCATCAACATGCTGGGACTGGCCAAGCGGGTGCATGCCAAGATCATGCAGGCCTCCACCTCCGAGATCTACGGCGACCCGTCGGTGCATCCCCAGCCGGAATCCTACTGGGGCAACGTCAACCCCATCGGCTTCCGGTCCTGCTACGATGAGGGCAAGCGCTGCGCCGAGACGCTGTTTTTCGACTACCACCGCCAGCACAACCTGCGCATCAAGGTGGCCCGCATCTTCAATACCTACGGGCCGCGGATGCATCCCAACGACGGTCGGGTGGTCTCCAATTTCATCATCCAGGCCCTGCAGGACAAGCCCATCACCGTGTACGGCCAGGGCCAGCAGACCCGGTCCTTCTGCTATGTCGACGACCTGGTTGAGGCCTTTTTGCGCCTGATGGACACGGATGACGATTTCACCGGCCCGGTCAATATCGGCAATCCCGGGGAATTCACCATCCTGGAGCTGGCCAAGATGGTCATCGAGTACACGAACTCGAAGTCCGTCATCGAATTCCTCCCCCTGCCCCAGGATGACCCCAAGCAGCGCCGTCCGGACATCTCCCTGGCCAAGGCCAAGCTCGGCTGGGAGCCCAAGATTCCCCTGACCGAGGGGCTCAAGAAGACCATCGCCTACTTCGAGGCCATGCTGCACGCCAAATAGGGCGTCAGCCGCCGTGCCGCCTTTCGGGCCGTTTCGCTTGCCGGCGAAGCGGCCCTTTTTGTTGGGCGGCGTTAGCCGCGTGCCCGTGCCATGCAGGGTGTTGCCCTGTTCGGCTTCGGCCCTTGAGATGACGGGGTTTCTCCGGTAGGGTGCGACCTGCTTCCCTCGTGAAAGGCGGCCGTAACCCTGCGTTGGGCAGACGCGTCACGGGCGCCACCAGGCAAGGCAGGCAGCACGCATGCAGCAGAAGGTCAACAGCCAGCGGATGGCCGCTGCGGCCCGGCAGATTCGCGAGAACATCAACCGGGCCAAGGGCTATTTGCGGCGTGACGAACTCGGCCGCGCCATCGGCTGTGCCAAGGACGCCTTGGTCCAGACGGGCACGTCCTCCGTTTTGGGCATGGGCCGCACCGAGGTCGAGTTGCAGCTGGCCGAACTGTGCGACGAATTCAACCGGCATCCCCGGGTGCAGTCCCTGCTGGAGTCCCTCGGCATTCATCGCAACTGCCTGTTCCGCTACGGCTCCGGCGACGAAACCCTGCTGGTCAAGAAGTTTACCGCCTTGCAGATCAAGATGGAGGAACTGGAGCAGCACGACCGGCAACGCCAGACCGTCCGGCGGGCGCGGCAGAAGGCCGAGTGGCTGGAGGCCGGCCGGGACTGCCTGCGCGAGAAGAATTTTCCCAAGGCCAAGGTCTATCTGCGCCGGGTGGCGGAGACCTTCGGAGACGAGGAGGACGTGGCCCGGCGGATCGGCGAGGTTTTCGCCGGGGCCGGACTCCAGGCGGAGGCCGCCGAGATGTTCTGCCTGGCCCTGCAGAAGTTTCCCAACGACGGCGAGGCCTGGCGGCTGGCCATCGAGACCTATGACACCATGGGCGAGTTCAAGAAGGCCGAGGACCTCTATCTGGAGGCGCTCAAGGTTTTCGGCGCCCACCCCCTCACCTATCTCAACATGGCCAAGTTCTACTATAAGTGGCGCAAGAAGGACGCGGCCTACGAATACGCCCAGCGCGCCCTGGGCCTGGACCCCCACCTGGCCGAGGCCCAGGCGCTCCGCGACAAGATCGGCTAGCCGCCAGTTCGAGCCGCCGCGGCTGCGGCAGCGGTCGCGGACGGCATGTCGCCGGCGGCCGACGGGCGTCTCCCTGTGGCATCCGCTGACGATTTGCGTTGGTGCCAGGTGTACGCCTGAGGCGAGAATATCCTTATTTTCCGATACAGAAACGGTCGAATACGCTGGCCAGCACCTCATCGGGCGTGCTTTCGCCGGTGATGTCGCCGAGCAGCCGGCAGGCCGTTTCCAGGCGCACGCCGGTGAGGTCGTAGGGCAGACCGGCGCGGATGTCGTCGCGCAGGCCGGCCAGCTCTTCCCTGGCGGCGGCCAGGCTGGCCGCTTCGCGGGCGTTGGGGGCGGGGACGTCCGGTTCGGGCGGACCGGCCTCGGCCAGCAGCCGCGTCCGCATGGCGGCCGTGAGGTCGGCGATGCCCCGGCCGGTGCGCGAGGAGATGCGTACGGCGGCCAGGCCGTCTGCGGCGAGAGCGGTCGCGGGATCGGGATCGGCCGGCGCCAGATCGGCCTTGGTCACGACGACCAGGACCTTGGCTGGGGTCAGGGCGGCGATGACCTCCCGGGCTTCGTCGTCCGGCCGGAAGGGGACGGACCCGTCCACCACGTAGAGGCCGAGGTCGGCCGCCCGGGTGCGGTCCAGGCCGCGTTTTTTGCCGGCCAGTTCCACCGTGTCGTCGGTTTCACGCAGGCCCGCCATGTCGGTCAGGGTGACGGCGAGGCCGTCCAGATCGATCGCCTCCTCCAGAAAATCCCGGGTGGTGCCGGGCCGGTCGGCCACCAGGGCCCGGTCGCGGCCGAGCAGGGCGTTAAAGAGGCTCGATTTGCCGGCGTTGACCCGGCCGAACAGGGCCGCCCGCGCCCCTTCCCGGAAGGGCCGGGCCCGGCGGTTGGCGGCCAGCAGGCCGTCCACCCGGTCGAGCACCGCCGTGACCTTGGCGGCAAAAATCTCGGGCGGCAGGCACTCCGACGTCCTCGTCGGGGAAATCCACGGCCAGGCAGACGCCGGCCCGCAGCTCGTCCAGGGCCGCGCGCAACTGCCGGGCCTCCCGGCCCATGGCCCCGGACAGCCGGGTCATGGCCAGGTCGAGTTCGGTATCGGCCCGGGCGGCGATGAGTTCGCCCACGGCCTCGGCCTGGGAGAGGTCGAGGCGCCCGTGCAAAAAGGCGCGTTTGGTGAATTCCCCGGGGCCGGCCGGCCGGGCGCCGGCGGCGAACACGGCGTCCAGTACGGCGGCCAGTACCGCCGGCGAGCCATGGCAGAAGAATTCCACCGTGTCCTCGCCGTGTAGCTGCCGGGGCCCGGCATGAAGGCGGCCATGGCCTCGTCGAGCACCCGGCCGGCCGGCGTGCGCAGATGGCCGTGGTGCAGGCGGTAGGGGTGCAGTTCGGTCACCCCCGGCCGGGCCGGCGCGAAAAGCTGGCGGGCGATCTCCCGGCTGGCCGGACCGCTGAGGCGGATGACGCCCACCCCGCCGCGGCCGGGCGGGGTGGCCCGGGCGGCGATGGTGTCGCTGGCGGATGCGGTCGGGTCGCTCGAATGTTCCATGACGGCGTGGCGATTCCTGGACTGTCCGGCCGGTCAGGCGTTGCCGGGCCGTTTGGCCAGCAGGGTCTTGATGCCCCGGCCCATGCGGGCGATGCCCTCGACGATGTGTTCCGGGTCGGCGTTGGAGAAGTTGAGGCGCAGGCAGCGTTCGCCGCTGCCATCCACGCAGAACGGCTGGCCGGGCACGAAGGCCACCTTCTCCTTGAGGCAGATGTCGAGCAGTTCGAAGGCCGAGCAGCCCTCGGGCAGGATGACCCAGAGGAACATGCCACCGTCCGGTTCGGTGCAGCGGACTTCGGGCGGAAATTCCGCCTTGATGCGTTCGAGCATGAGGTCGCGCTGGGCCTTGTACACGGTCCGCAGGGTGGCGATGTGCTCGTCGATGTCGTTGTCGGCCAGGTAGCGGATGAGGATGCGCTGGACCAGGGTGGAGCAGTGCAGGTCGGACGCCTGCTTGGCCGTGACGAGCTGGGGCAGGGCGGACGGATCGGCCACCACCCAGCCGAGCCGCAGCCCCGGCGCGGCCACTTTGGAGAAGGTGCCGAGCATGAAGGCGTCCTGGGCGATGAAGGCCGAGACCGGCGGCATGACGTCGTCGGTGAAGCGCAGCTCGCCGTAGGGGTCGTCCTCCACGAAGATGGCGTCGGAAATGCGCATGGCCTCGGCCACGGCCCGGCGGGCGGCCATGGAGTAGGTGAGGCCGGACGGATTTTGAAAATTGGGCACGCCGTAGAAGATCTTGGCCTGTTGCCGGGTCAGGATGTCCGCCAGGACGTCCGGGTCCGGGCCGTCGGCGTTCATGGGCACGCCGGCGAAGCGCGGTTCGAATACCGAAAAGGCCTGGATGGCCCCGATGTAGCCGGGCAGCTCCATGGCCACCACGTCGCCCGGGTCGAGATAGACCTTGGCCAGGAGGTCCAGGCTCTGCTGGGAGCCGTTGGTGATGAGCACGTTGGCCGGATCGACGGGCATGTTCTTCTTGATCCGGTAGCGCATGGCGATCCATTCGCGCAGGGCCGGTTCGCCCTCGCTGACCGAGTATTGCAGGGCGGCGGGGCCGGATTCGGCCAATACGGCGGCGGCCGCGTCGGCCATGGGGCCGGTCGGGAACAGATCGGGCTTGGGCAATCCCCCGGCAAAGGAGATGATCGAGGGATCGGCGGTGACTTTCAGAATTTCCCGGATAAACGACCGGCGCACCTGAGACATGCGTTTGGCGAAGGCTGGCACGGAAGACCTCCTCGGTATGGAGGCCGGCATCCGGCGGGCTGACGGGCCGGCCGGACGCGGCCGGTCACAGTTCCCTAGCCCGGATGCGGCCGGAAGAAAAGTGGCGGTGGTCCGTTAGCGAAGTTCCTTCAGCGTTTGCAGAATGACGGCCAGCCGGTGGCCGAAGGTGTGCTCGTGGGCGATGCGGCGGCGGGCGGCGGCCATGATGGCGGTCCGGGCCGGGGCATCGCGCAGATAGCGTTGGCACCGGGACACGACATCGTGTGCGCCGTCGTAGGTCGCCACCTCCGTGCCCGGCTCGAAAAGCGCCGCCAGTTGCGGGCTGGCGTCCGTGAGCAGGAATCCCCCGGCCGCCGGCACGTCGAAAACGCGCTGGTTGGGCGTGCCGTGCATGTGCCGGCTCGTGATGTTGAGGTTCACGGCCGAGGCCCGAAAAAGGGCCGTGACGGCGGCATCGTCGTAGGTGGGCGGCTGCCAGCGGTCGCCGAGGTCCGGCAGCAGGCGCTTCCAGGTGGCCGGGCCGACGATGCGCGGTTCAAGCGGTGCCAGCCGGCGCAGGACAGCCGTGCGGCCGAGGGTGTCGGCCCGGCACAGCACCGCCAGGGCGAAATCCTGGCGGCGGCTCGGGGACATGGCCTGCCAGGCCGCGCGCTGGCGGGCTTCCTCCGGGCGGAACAGGCCGGTGATGTCCCGGGCGGGCGCGGCAAGCGACCGTTCGGCCAGGCGTCGGACCAGGACGGTCAGTTCCCGGCCGAAGCGGCCGCGCTGGAGGCGGCGGCCGGTCTCGGCCACATAGTCCGCGCCGACGAAGGTGAGGCCGTCCGCCGGTGGTGTCGCGGGCGCCGCCGCGGCGCCGCGGCCGGGTGCGGCGGCCAGGGGCAGGGCGCGGACGTGGCGGTAGCCGGCCTGGCGGATGGCGGGAAGGGCTGCGGCGTCGCAGGAGAAGACGACGATGGCCTCCCCGGCCGCGTCCGGAAAGGGCGCGACGAGCAGGTCCGGGCTGTCGAGCAGCCAGGAGGCGAGGGGCAGGCGCAAGTCGGCCAGCAGGGCGGCCAGGGTGCCCTGGGCGTCCACGCCGCAGTGGCTGAGCGTCAGCAGGAAGTCCGGCCGGAAGTCCAGGATGGCCCGGAGCAGGGCATCCAGGAAGGCGGCCTTGTCCCGGTCGGCCGGAACCGGCAGGCCGACCGTGCGGATGCCCAAGGCCGCCAGGGCGGGTGGCAGGTCGGCGTACACCGGATAGTCCGGCCGGACCAGGAGCAGGCAGCGGTAGGGGCGGCGGTGCAGGCGCGGCTGTTGCCGGATGGCCTCGAAATCCCGTCGGCTGATGGTCAGGCGCGGGACGTCGCGTTCCGTGCTCATGGCCGGGCCGGCGCTGTCCGGGGGGCCGGCGCCGGCGGACAGTCCTGCGTCAGGGCGCGCTGGATGCGTTCGGCCGCGTTGGCTTTGAGGTTTTCGAAAAAGAAGGCGTAGTCGAAGGGATGGTAGACTCCCTTGGGAAAATGGCCGGCGGCCTGCGTGATGGCCGGGTCCGTGACGATCACCTCGACGGCGCCGTCGCGCACCCGGGCGCCGGTGAAGTGGGGCAGCAGCCGGCCGGTGCCGTCCTTGGGGTTGAAAAGAACGGCCCCCAGGTTGGCCGAGGCCGGCACCATGGCTTCGTCGGTGCGCCAGCTCAAGGGATTGACCGCGATGGAGCCGGGTCGCATGGTCGGGGCGGCGGACTGCCGGCCCGGGGCCACGGTGTTGTAGGAGATGAGGCAGCCGGTCTCCCCCGGGGTGCGGCAGATCTTGAGGGCCGGATTGCGGGCCAAATCGTCCGTGGTGATGCTCCAGCCGATCAGGTAGCCGGCCACCAGCCGTTTTTCCGCGCCGAGCGAACCCCAGACGTCCACCAGAATGTCGATCAGGACGTTCGAGCCCTGGCTGTGCCCGGCCAGGAGGAACGGCCGGCCGTGGTTGTCGTGGGCGAGGTAGTAGCGCAGGGCGCGCAGCACGTCGTCGCGGCCGTAGCGCAGCAGGCGCGCCCGCTTTGCCGGCGAAAGCGCCAGGGCGGCCAGGTTCATCTGGCGATAGATCGGGGCGTAGCAGTTGGCTTGCAGGCTGAACACCGCGGCTTCGGAGGCCAGGGTGCCGCGGGCGGCGGTCAGGGCCTTCGTGTCCGTGCCGGCCATGAGCCAGTGCGTGTCATCGTGCAGCACCGTGGGGTAGACCCAGAAGACATCCACCGCGTATTGATCGGGATGGGCCGGCCGTTGGAGCCAGCTCGCCGCAATGGCGTAGTCCGGGGCCGGGGGGACCGCGGCCGGATCGAAGGGCGGCAGTTCGGCCGCCGTGGCGGCGTGCACAAGGCCGGCGAAAAGCAGGGCGCAGGTCAGGAACCGGACGAACGGGTGGCAATGGCGCGGGGTGCGGGACGGCATCGGGGAACTCCTTCTTCGGGGTTGGGGGAACGGCCGCCGGGGCGGCGCTACCGGACGAGTTTCGGCCACAGGGCGGCCAGGGCGGCGCGGCGTTGGGACGGCGCGTAGGCGGCCGCCGTGGCCCGGGCGTTTTCCCGGGCGCGCCTCAGGGCCTCCCCGCCGTCCGTCCACAGCCGGACCGCCCGTTCCAGACCGTCCGCCGCCCCGAACACGTCGTGGTCGGCGGCGACAAAGGCGTTGCCGCCCCAGGGAACGTCGCGCAGGGGGACCGACGGCGTGTAGCCGTCCGGATTGATCGGCCGCAGATAGTCGAAGCCGCCGAAGCCGGCGAAGCCGGCCACCAGACAGCCGCAGGCCATGGCCTCCAGCGGCGGCAGCGGGCAGCCCTCGGGAAAGCCGGTGGCCAAGAACACGTGGCAGGCGCGCAAGGCCTCGGCCACGCCGTCCGGCGGCAGGTTTTCGATGGGGAAAAATGCCAGCCGCTGCCCGGTCCGCCGGGCCCGGGTCGTGATGAAGCGGCGGATCATGGCGGCGAGCGCCTTGTTTTTGCGCGGCATGTAGGCCACCCGTACCGGATCGGGCGCGGGTTTGGCCGCCGGCGGAAAGAAGCGGGCCGGGTCGATGGCCGGCCGCAGTATCGGCGGCACGGTGCCGAGCAGCCGGCCGATGTAGCGCGCCACCGGATCGGACACGGCCAGGTAGCGGACCGGCAGTTGGTCGAGGCTCAGGCCTTCGGGCAGGCCGCTGTCAAGGTAGGCCCAGTTCTGGCAATAGACGATGCAGCGGGCCTTGGCGGTAAGTCCCGGTCCCAGGGCGTTGGGCCAGCCCTCGGGCACCAGACAGCAGTCCTCGGGGCCGAGAGCGGCCTGGGCCAGGGGCCGGACGGGCAGCCCCGGCGGCAGGGCCAGGGGCGGGTGCTCCGGATCGTGCAGGAGCAGCGCGACGGTCTCCCCGAGTTCGGCCAGAAGTACGGCCGTCTCGGCCAGGACGGCCAGGCCGCCGGAGACGGTTTTGAGCGGCGGCAGGAAAATGCAGGTGCGGCCCACGACCTTTCCCCTCCTCGGCCGGCTGGTCTTGAAACGTCGGCCCCAACGCGTTACTACGAAAAAGAACCATCCCCGGCCAGCGTTTGTGATGCCGCAAGGAGCCGCCATGCGCAACAACAAGGATGCCGTCCTGGAGCTGCACGTCTCACCCGGCGATACCGTCGTGCCGTGCCTCGGCGAACCCCGCTTCGACACGCCCAAGCAGAGCGCTTCGTTCGTCGCCGACGGGGCGGCGGTGCTGGCCGGCATCACCAAGGAAAGCCTGGAGGCCCAGGGGCCCCGGCAGGTGTTGTTCGAGGAGGCCGGTCCCCGGGCCCGGCTTTTTTTCAATCCGCGCAACACCAAGCTGGCCGTCGTCACCTGCGGCGGCATCTGCCCGGGCGTCAACGACGTCATCCGGGCCATCGTCATGGAGGCTCATCACCATTACGGCGTGGCCGCCACCCTGGGCATCCGCTACGGCCTGCGCGGCTTCATTCCGTGCTGCCGCCACGACGTGTTGGAGCTGACCCCGCGCAGTGTGGCCGAGATCCATGAGTTCGGCGGCACCATTCTGGGATCGTCCCGGGGGCCGCAGCCGGTGGAGGAAATCGTCGACGCCCTGGAGCATCTCAATATCGGCGTTCTGGTCATGATCGGCGGCGTCGGCACCCTGCGGGGCGGCCGCGGCCATCGAGGCCGAAATCGCCGGCCGGCGTCTGGCCGTCGCCGTGGTCTGCATCCCCAAGACGGTGGACAACGACATCCATTTCGTCTCCCCGACCTTCGGCTTCCGCACCGCCGCCCAGCAAGCCACCGAGGCCATTGCCTGCGCCCACGTGGAGGCCCTGGGCGCGCCCTACGGCATCGGCCTAGTCAAGCTCATGGGCCGGCAGTCCGGCTTCATCGCCGCCGAGGCCAGCATGGGGCTCAAGCACGTCAACTTCGTGCTCGTGCCCGAGGAACGTTTTGCCCTGTCCGGGCCGGGCGGCGTGCTCGAAGCCCTGGAAAAACGCCTGCGCGACCGGGGCCATGCCGTCATCGTGGCCGCCGAGGGCTCCGGCCAGCACCTGGTCCCGCCGACCGGCCGCTTCGATCCCTCGGGCAACCCGATCCTGGCCGACATCGGGGCGCTGCTCGCCCGGGAAATCAAGGCCTACTGCAAGGCCCGGGACCTGCCCATCAATCTCAAGAGCATCGATCCGAGCTACATCGTGCGGGCCGTGCCGGCCAACAGCGCCGATGCCGTCTATTGCGGCTTCCTCGGTCGTCTGGCCGTCCATGCCGGGCTGGCCGGCAAGACCGGTCTCATGATCGGCTGCGTCAACGAGCACTTCGTCCACGTGCCCCTGCCGCTTGTCACCCGGGAGCGCAAACATATCGACATTACCTCTGATTACTGGCAGGCCGTTCTCGATTCCACGGGACAGCCCCGATTTGCCGTGGTCCCGCCGCAACCTGCCTAAGAGAGGAGTGTCCATGTTCGCATCCTTCGCCGACGTCCAGGCCGCCATCCGGCCGGTGGACACGGCCCTTTTCGCCGTGGCCAAGGCCCATCTCGACAACCTGACCAAGCCCCGGGGCAGCCTCGGCCGCCTGGAGGAACTGGCCATGCGGCTGTTCGCCATCGGCGGCGGCCGGGCGCCGGCCGTCGATCCGGCCCGCATCTACGTCTGCGCCGGCGACCACGGCGTGGCCGCCGAGGGCGTGAGCCTCTATCCCCAGGACGTCACCCGGCAGATGGTCTTGAATTTCTTGAACGGCGGCGCCGGCATCAACGTGTTGGCCAAAACGGCCGGCGTGGACCTCAAGGTGGTGGACGCCGGTTGCCTGGGCGACCCCTTCCCGCCGCATCCCGCCTTCGCCGGCGCCCGCGTGGCCTCGGGTACGGCCGATATGGCCAAGGAGCCGGCCATGCGCCGCGAGGTCTGCGAAAAGGCCCTGCTGCTCGGTGTCTCGTTGGCCGGAGAGGCTGCCGCCGAGGGCATCAAGGCCCTGGGCACCGGCGACATGGGCATTGCCAACACCACGCCGTCCACAGCCCTCTATTGCGCCTTTTTAGGCTTGACGCCCGAGGACGTCACCGGACCGGGTACCGGCCTTTCCGCCGAGGGCGTACGGCGCAAGGCGGCCGTCGTCCGCCGGGCCCTGGACCTGCACCGGGACGTGATCGCCGCGGGGGGACGCCCTCGGCATCCTGGCCGCCCTGGGCGGCTTGGAAATCGCCTGCCTGGCCGGGCTCATCCTCGGCGCCGCCGCCTATCGCCTGCCCGTCGCCGTGGACGGCTTCATCTCCACCGCCGCCTATGTCGTCGCCCGGGGGCTCGCTCCGGCCGTGGCCGATTATGCCGTGCTGTCCCACGCCTCGGCCGAGCCCGGCTACGCGGCCATCATGCGGGCCCTGGGCGCCGCCCCCGTCCTCGACCTGGGCCTGCGCCTCGGCGAAGGCACCGGCGCTGCCCTGGCCCTCGTCCTCATGCGGGCCGGGGCCAATATCTATAATGATATGGCGACGTTTGCCGCGGCAGGCGTCAGCGATGGGGCGGAAGGGGAGTGAAGATGCCTCCGGCGGCCGGGGGGATAATCCCCCCGGACCCCTGTAGCGAAAGGATAATAAAGGTCGCCGCGCGATTGATCGGGGGTGACGTGCAAAAAGCCTCGCGGACAGGGGGCTTGGGGGGGGATAATTCCCCCCCAGCGAGGTCCAGGGGCAGCGCCCCTGGTTCTTTTCTTTGATTAAAGTTGCTCGTCGGTCAGACCGAAGCGGCGGGTGCGGTGCTGGAAGGCTTCCAGGGCGGCGTCGAGGTGTGCGGCCGTGAAGTCCGGCCAGAGGGTCTCGGTGAAATAGAGTTCGCTGTAGGCGGACTGCCACAGCAGGTAGCCGGACAGGCGTTGTTCGCCGCTGGTGCGGATGAGCAGATCCGGGTCGGGCTGGCCGGCGGTGTAGAGTTCGGCGGCTAGGCGTTCCTCGGTGATGTCCTGGGGCGGGACGTTTTGGGCGATCAGGCGGCGACAGGCCCGCAGGATTTCGTCGCGGCCGGAGTAGTTGAGGGCCAGATTCAGGGTCATGGCCGAGCACCGGGCCGTTTTGTCGATGGCGTGGACGAGCACCTTGCGGGCGGCCAGGGGCACGGCATCCGGCTCGCCGAGCAGGACCAGCCGGATATCCTGGCGCAGGAGCATGGGCAGCTCCTGCGTCAGGAAGCGGACGAGCAGATCGAAGAGAAATTTGATCTCTTCGGCCGGGCGACCCCAGTTTTCCTTCGAGAAGGTATAGAGGGTGAGATGGGGGATGCCCAGCTCCCGGCAACGGGTGATGATGGCGCGGACAGCCTCCGTGCCGGCCCGGTGCCCCTCGGCCCGGGGCAGACCGCGTTTTTTGGCCCAGCGGCCATTGCCATCCATGATGATGGCCACGTGGCGGGGCAGCTTGCGACTATCCAGACTATATCTCCATGATTTCTTTATCTTTTTTGGCAAGGGTCTCATCGGCCTTGGCAATGTAGCCGTCGGTCAGCTTCTGGACCTCTTCCTGGGCCTTGTGCAGGTCGTCCTCGCTGATTTCCTTGTCGTTTTTCTTCTTCTTGAGGAGTTCGTTGGCGTCGCGGCGGATGTTGCGCACGGCCACCTTGGCGTCCTCGGTGTACTTCTTGGCCACCTTGACCAGGTCCTTGCGGCGTTCCTCGGTCAGGGGCGGGATGGAAATGCGGATGATCTTGCCGTCGTTGACCGGGGTGAGGCCGAGATCCGATTTGAGGATGGCCTTTTCCACGTCGCTGAAGGCCTTGCGGTCCCAGGGTTGGATGGTGATGGTGCGGCTGTCGGGCGTGGCCACGGATGCGATCTGCTCCAGGGGCGTGGGGGTGTCGTAGTAGTCCACCCGAATGCCGTCGAGCAGGGAGCTGGAGGCCCGACCGGTACGCAACCGGCCGAATTCCTTGTCCAGGCTGGCCAGGGCCTTTTCATTCGATCTTCGGTATCCTTGAGTACTTCCCGCATGTTATTCGCCTCCTTGCACGATGGTGCCCACCGGCTCGCCGGTCAGCACCCGCCGCAGATTGCCCGGGGTGAACATGTTGAAGACCACGATGGGCAGCTTGTTGTCCATGGCCAGGCTGATGGCCGTGGTGTCCATGACACGCAGCCGTTTTCCCAACACCTCCATGTAGGTCAGGGAAGAAAATTTGACGGCGTCGGAATGTTTGACCGGGTCCTTGTCGTAGACGCCGTCGACCTTGGTCCCCTTGAGGATGGCTTGGGCCCTTGAGCTCCATGGCCCGAAGCGCGGCGGCGGTATCCGTGGTGAAGTACGGATTGCCGGTGCCGGCGGCGCAGATGACCACCCGTCCCTTTTCCAGATGCCGCAACGCCCGGCGGCGGATATAGGGTTCGCAGATCTCGCGCATGGTGATGGCCGACATGACGCGGGTACTGAGTCCCTGTCCCTCCAGCGCCTCTTGGACGGCCAGGGCGTTTAAGACCGTGGCCAACATGCCCATGTAGTCGGCCGAGGCCCGGTCCATGCCGGCGGCCTGGTCGGAAACGCCGCGGAAGATGTTGCCGCCGCCGATGACCAGGGCCATCCGCACGCCCAGCGCGCAGGCCGCCACCACCTCCCGGCTGAAATTGGTGATGGTCTGGTTGTCGATACCGAAGGGTTTCCCTCCGGCCAAGGCTTCGCCGCTGATTTTAAGCAAAACCTGGGAAAACCGCAAATTCGCCATGGAGGCACCTCATGGTGAGCTGGCTGTCATCCGGGGCGGGGAGGGCAAGTCTCCCTTCCCCGCGCCCGTGAGTATTTCAAAAAAAACGGGCCTTGCGGCCCGTTCGTTCGTCGGTGCTGGCGGCTAGGCGTCCTCGCCCAGGTTCATCCGGGTAAAACGTCCGATCTGGATGTTTTCCCCGATGACGCCGATCAGCTCGTTCATGAGGTCCTTGATGGACACCTTGTCGTCCTTGATGAACGGCTGTTCGAGCAGGCAGATTTCCTTATAGAGCTTTTTGACGCGCCCTTCCACGATCTTTTCGGCAATGGCCTCGGGTTTGCCCTCTTCCATGGCCTGATGCTTGTAGATATCCTTTTCCTTGGCCAGGAGGTCGGCCGGCACGTCCTCGGGAGCGACGCACACGGGGTTGGCCGCGGCGATCTGCATGGCCACGTTCTTGGCGAATTCCAGGAAACGCTCGGAGCGGGCGACGAAGTCGGTTTCGCACTTGATTTCCACGAGCACGCCGAGCTTGCCGGTGGAGTGGATATAGTGGCCGATGGTGCCCTCGCTGGTGGCCCGGTCGGCCCGCTTCTGGGCCTTGGCCAGACCCTTTTCACGCAACCAGGCGATGGCTTTCTCTTCGTCGCCGGCGCATTCGGTCAGGGCTTTCTTGCAATCCATCATGCCCGCCGCCGGTCTTGTCGCGCAGGTCCTTTACTGAAGCGGCGGAAATGGCCGACATGGTAGAACCTCCTACTCGTCGGTTTTTTCGGTCTCGGTTGGGGCAGCGTCGTCGGCGGCGGCCGGGGCCTCGGGTTCGGGCGTGGCGTCCTTATCCGGGGTTTCCGGGGCGTCCTCCGCCGCGTCCTTGTTCTGGGCGGCGCCTTCCAGGCAGGCATCGGCGATGCTGGTGGCGAAGAGCTTGATGGCCCGGATGGCGTCGTCGTTGCCCGGAATCACGTAGTCGATGACGTCCGGGTCGCAGTTGGTGTCCACCACGGCCACCACCGGGATGCCGAGCTTGCGGCATTCCTGGACGGCGATTTCCTCGCGCTTGGGGTCGATGATGAAGGCCGCCTGGGGCAGCTTGTCCATATCTTTGATGCCGCCGAGGGTGGCGTTGAGCTTGCCCACCTCGCGGCCCATCATGACAATTTCTTTCTTGGGGAAGCGCTTGATGGAGCCGTCGTCGAACATGCGCTCCAGGTTCTTCAAGCGGTCGATGCTCTTTTTGATGGTCTGGAAGTTGGTGAGCATGCCGCCCATCCACCGGTTGGTGATGAAAACTTGGCCGGCGCGTTCGGCTTCCTTCTTGACCGATTCCTGGGCCTGACGCTTGGTGCCGACGAAGATGATCCGGCCGCCCGCAGCCACGGTTTCGGCCACGAAGTCGTGGGCCTTCTGATACAATTTGACGGTCTGCTGGAGGTCGATGATATGGATGCCGTTTCTGGCCCCGAAAATGAACGTCCGCATTTTGGGGTTCCAGCGACGGGTCTGGTGCCCGAAGTGGACACCGGTCTCCAGGAGCTGTTTCATGGTCACGTAAGGCATAAGGACTCCTTGGGTTTTTCCTCCGCTCCGCCGCAAAGCACCGGACCGTCCGGCACCCAGGATTCTGGCAGGGCGTGCGAGTTAGCTGAACGGGGCTTTGTAGACCGCCCCGAGGGAAAACGCAAGCCGAAAGCGGCTGGCCGGAGCGCCTACTGGAGGGTTTCGGGCTCGGCGACGACGGTGTTGATGAGCACGCCCACGTCCGCGATCTCCACCCGAAGCTCGTCCCCGGCGGCCAGCGGTTCGCCGCCGGCCGGGGTGCCGGTGAGAACCACGTCACCCGGCAACAGGGTCATGACCGAGGTGATGCGGCTCACCAGATCCAGGGGGGCAAACACCATGTCCGCCGTGGTGCCTTCCTGGACGGGCTGGCCGTTGCGCAGGGTGCGCAGGGGCAGGGCCGCCGGATCAGCCACGGCGGTCTCGATCCAGGGGCCGACGGCGGCGAAGCCGTCGAAGCCGGCGGCCCGGCCGGGGCAGCCGTCCTGGGCCAGCAGGTCCGGGGCCATGAGGCCGTTGGCACAGCTGTAGCCGAACAGATAGGCCGGTACGGCCTCCGGGGTGATGTGGCGGCAGGCGCGGCCGATGATCACGGCCAGTTCGCCGCCCGGCGCCACCCGGGAGACCCCGCGTGGCAGCACGATATGTTGGCCGATGCCCACCACGGCCGTGGGCGGGCGCAGGAAGAGCCGCGGCGCCTCCGGGGCCTGGCGCCCCTCCTGCTCCAGACGGCTGCGGTAGTTGTCCAGGACGCACACGACCTTGGACGGCGACAGCGGCGGCAGCACGGCCAGTTCGCCGAGCGGCACCGGATCGGTCAGACCGAGGCTCTGGTCCAGGCAGACCACGGCGTTTTTTTCCGGCAGCAACTGGGCGTAAAAGGTCTGGTCGGCGTGGCGCACGCGCAACACTTTCATGAGCGAAGCTCCTTAGAGGGTGATGACCAGGGGCACCACCACCGGATCGCGCTCCAGCTCCTTGCGGAAGAACCGGCGCAGGGCCGAACGGATGCGCTCCCTCAGCTGTTCGGACTGGCCGGCGGGTACGCTGGCGAAGATGTCGAGCACGAGGCACTTGGCGTCTTCCAACAGGTTGCCGTACTGCTGTTCGAACAGAAAGCCCTTGGTCAGGAGATGGGGCCCGAAGGTCAATTCCCCGGATTTTTCGTCCACCACCAGCACCACGATGACCAGCCCTTCGCCGGCCAGGAGCTGGCGTTCCTTGAGTACCGTCATCCCTACGTCACCTACGCCCTTGCCGTCTACGTAGATGTGCTCCACCGGGATGGATTCCTCCAGCCGGATGGAGCCGTCACCGAAGAAGGTGACGGGCTGACCGTCCTCGATGACCAGGGCGCGCTCGGGGGCTACGCCGCATTCCGTGGCGAGTTGGGCGTGCTTGACCAGATGGCGGTATTCGCCGTGCACCGGGATGAAGAACTTAGGGGCCACCGCCTTGAGCATCAGCCGCAGTTCCGCGCCGTGGGCGTGGCCCGAGGCGTGGATGGCCTGGACCTGTTCGTAGAGCACTTCGGCCCCGAGCTTGTAGAGGCGGTTGATGAGGCGGGTGATGGCCCGGATGTTGCCCGGGATGAAGCGCGAGGACAGGATGACGGTATCGCCTTTGTGGACTTTGATCTGCCGGTGCTCGCCGTAGGCGAGGCGGCTTAAGGCCGAAAGCGGTTCGCCCTGGGAGCCGGTGACCAGCAGGACCACCTTGTCGTCGGGCAGGTCGGGCAGGTCGTCCAGGGTGGCGGCGGTGTCCTCGGGCACGCGCAGGTGCCCCAGGTCACGGGCGATTTCGATGTTGGAAAAGAGGCTCTTGCCCGACACGGCCACCTTGCGGCCGGTGTCGTGGGCCAGGTCGAAGACCTCCTGCATCCGCTGGATGTGGCTCGAAAACAGCGTCACCACGATGCGGCCCTCGGCCTTGCGGAAAATGTCGGACAGGGTGGCCTTGATCTGCCGTTCCGTCAGGGCGAAGCCCTCGCGCTCGGCGTTGGTGGAGTCCGAGAGCAACAGCATGGCGCCTTTTTTGGCAAAGGCCTTGATGGCCGGCAGATCCGTGGCGTGGCCGTCCAGGGGCGTCCGGTCGATCTTGAAGTCGCCGGTGTGGATGATGCGGCCGGCCGGCGTCTCGATGCCCAGGCCGAAGCCGTGGACGATGGAGTGGCAGACCGGGAAGAAGGTGATGGTGAAGTCGCCCAGGGTGATGGTGTCGCCGCCGGCGACCGTCTTGAAGGTGGTGGAATCCTTGAGCCCGTGCTCTTCCAGCTTTTTGGCCACCAGGGCCAGGGTGAAGTTGGAGCCGAAAAGGGGCGCGTTGACGGCGCGCAACAGCCAGGGCAGGGCGCCGATGTGGTCTTCGTGGCCGTGGGTCAGGATGATGCCCTTGAGCTTGTCCTGGTTGGCCACGATGAAATCGAAGGGGGGAATGACCACGTCGATGCCGAACAGGGAATCGTCGGGGAACATCAGGCCGCAATCGATGAGGATCATGGAGTCTCCCGACACCATGGCCATGCAGTTGAGCCCGATTTCGCCGAGGCCGCCCAGGGGATAGAGGGTTACGGCCGGTTGGGATGTCATGCACGCATCTCCTGATAGGCCCTGTCCATCAGGGCCCATAAATCGTTTTTGAAGGCTTCGCGGTCCTTGAGGGTATAGGACGCGGCGGGATCGAAGGGCGGCAGGGCCCGGACGCGCACGACCCCCGGTTGGGGCGATCGGGCGTGCTTGGGGAGCACCCGGCCGCTGCCCTCGACGATGAGGGGAGCGACCCGGGCCCCGGATTTGAGGGCCACGATCATGCCGCCGGTCTTGAACGCCTGGATCTTGGAAAAATCCCTGGACCGGGTGCCTTCGGGAAAAATCAACAGGCCGGTGCCCCGGGCGACCAGCCCGGCGGCCTCGGCGATGGAGGCCATGGCCTTGCGGCGGTTTTGCCGGTCGATGGCCACGTGGCCCACCCGGCGCATGGCCGGCCCGAACAGCGGAATGGCGAACAGGTTTTCCTTGGCCAGAAAGCGGAAATCGAAACGGCGCAAGGCGGCGAACAGAATGGGAATGTCCATATTGCTTTGGTGATTGGCCATAAAGACGTACAGGCCGCCGGGTTCGAGGGCCGAAAGATCGGCCTCGATCCGGACGCCGGCGCACCAGGCCAGGGAGGCGCCCCACAGGCATTCCGCCCTATGGGCCAGCCGCTTGGCCCCGAGGAGGGCCAACAGAAAGCAGACGGAGCTGGCGAGCAGGGTGAGCAGGGCGCAGCAAGGAAGAAAGACGAGGGATCGCATCGGGTTCCTTTCTGATGTCGGGTCGCCGCTCCGGGAGAACGAACGGCCATTGGCCATGATAGGTGCAGCTGCTGAAAAAATCTAGTCTCGCCGCCGTCGGTCGGCCGCAGGACCGCGGCGCGCCTGGCCGCGAGGGAAGCGGCATCTTTTAAAAAAAGTTTGCAACGGCGCCCAACATGGATCATAGTCCAGCCAGAATCCATCCTAGGCGTGACACACCGGTGTTGCGCGAGGACAATCGGGCCTGGCCCGGGAGGACAGGTGGTATGGCGCTGAAAAAACGGCAATTGAAGAGCAAGCCCTGCTGTAAGGTCACCTTTACGATCAGCAAGGAACAGGTCAGGGACGCCAGCAAGGTCTTTCTGGTGGGGGAGTTCAACGAGTGGAAACCCGGGGCGACCCCGCTTCGCCGGCAGAAGGACGGTTCCTTCACCCGTACCCTTGACCTGGAAAGCGGCCACGAATACCAATTTCGCTATCTGATCGACGGGGAGATCTGGATCAGCGACCCCGAGGCGGACCGATTCGCCTTCAGTCCCTTCGGCGACTGCGAAAATTCCGTGGTCACCACCTAGCGCCGAGGCTGTCGGTGCGCCGGGAGGGCGGGGAGCGCCGTCGGCGATTGTCGCCAACACGGGCCGTTTGGGGCTCGTGGACTATCCCTCGCCCCCCTGCATGGCCGCCCGGATACGCACCGTCTGCCTGCTCCATTCCCATCTGGCCCCCGCCTTTCGCGCCCTGGGGGTCGGCGTGGTGGCGCTCGACCCGCCGGCCGGGGTCATCAGCCTGCCTGAGCTGCTGGCCGATGTGTCGCCGGCACCGGATTGCGTCATCCAGCAGGAGCATCTGGCCAAGCGGCTGGTCCTGACCGACCTGGACGCCGCGCCCTGTCCGACCGTCTTTTGGGCCCGCGATCCCCATCTCAATTTTTTCTGGCAGCGTCACTACGCCCGCCTGTTCTCCGCCGTGGCCGCCACCCAGCCGCAGATGCCCGAGGCCTTCCGGGCGTGCGGCGTCCCCCGGGCGGCCTGGGTCACCTGGCATGGCCAAGCCCGGCCCTTCGTTCCTCATGCCCGGCGTGCCGTACCGCTTGCCTTCGCCGGCCGGATCACTCCCGAGCGGCCGCGGCGGCAGTGGTTCGTCGACCATATGGCCCGCTTCGGCCTGACCTGGCGCGACGACGTCTTCGGGGTCGAGCTGGCCGCCTTCTATGACGCCGCCCGGGTGGTGCCCAACGAGACCATCGCCGGGGAGATCAACCAGCGCCTGTTCGAGGCCGCCTCCAGCGGCTGCCTGGCGGTGAGCGAGCGAACGCCGCCGGCCGTGGAGGAGCTGTTGCGGCCGGGAGACGAGGCCCTCTATTTCGACGACGTCCTGGAACTCGACGACCATCTTCGCTTCGCCACGGCCCATCCAGAGCGGGTCGAGGCCATGGGCCGGGCCGCCTGGCAGGCCGTCAACGCCCGCCATCTGCCCGAGCACCGGGCCCGGGCCCTGCTCGACCTGGCCGAGGAGGCGGTTTCGGCCGGGGCGACGGGAGGCCAGGCCGCGGCCGCCACGGCCCTGACGCTGGTCGCCTTGGCCGGGGCCGGACAGCTGGCCCTGTCGCCCGAGGCCGTCTGGCAGCGGTTGTGGGCGGCGCCGGCCACGCCCGAGGTGATGGCCGCCCGGGTGCGCCTGGCCTTTGCCGCCGGCCGGGCCGACGTGGTGCGCGAGCTGGCGGCCGTCTGCGCTGCCGATCCGGCCCTGGCCGGCCGGGTGGAGCCGGCCGCCGCCTGCTGTCTGGCCGGCTGGCGGCTGGGCGATCCGGAGATGGCCCGTCGGGCCCATATGGCCTGGCTCGGCGGCCAGGGACGTCCCCGGGCCCGGCATTGCGCCGATCTGCGCGACGCCCTGCTTTTTTTCGCCGGCGCCTTTGCCGAGGCGGGCCTGCTCGCCTCGCCCGGTCAGCCCTTTGATCCGGACCGCGAGTTGCCCGGCGACGCCGCCCAGTGCCTGATGGCCATTGTCGGCGTCCGGCCCGACGACATCCTGGCCGTCAGACGGCTGGAGGCGCTGCTTGAGCGGCTGCCGGGACGGCAGGTCGAACAGGTGGGATGCCTGTCCACCCTGACGCTCCATCGCCGCGATGACTGGGCCTTGGGGCTGGAATTGGGGCGGGTGGATTTGCGGGCCTTCCGGCGGGAGGCCGGCCTGGACGAAGTGGCCCTGGCCGCGGCGACGGCCTGCCGGCTGGGCCAGGACGAACGTTTCGCCCGGCGGCTGGCCGGCGTCGATCCCTCGGGCCGGCTGCGCCGGGCCCTGGCCGAAGCTGCGGCCGCCTCTTCCGTCGAACGGGCCCGGCGCCCGGCGCGCTAGTATTTGAGCAGCGCGTCCTCGCCGGTGAAGACCTCGGTGCCGGCCGGGGGCGTGGCCTGGTGGCCCGGCAGGGTCTGGCGGGCCGTGGACGAGCCGTAGACGGCCTTGTAGCCGAAGGAGACGGCCAACCCGCCCGGCGGCATGGCGGCCCGGCAACGAAGCTGGAAGGCGAAGGGCACGGCCGTGTCCGGGCCGAGCGGCATCCCCCGGTAGGCTTTGGCGGCGCTGGCCAGGACATTGCCGGCGGCGTCGCGCAGGTAGGCGGTGATGGTCAGCTCTTCCAGCCGGTCGGCCCAGGCGGGCAGGACGGCCGGAACGGGCGTGGCCCGGCCGCGCAGGCTGTAGTTCTCGCCGGTCAAAAACGAGTCGAAGGTGAACCGCCAGTATTTGCTGGTGACGGTTTCGGTCTTGCCGGAGGCGAACGGTTTGGCGTCCAGATGGGCCACGGACAGCCTGGCGCAGCCGCCGGCGCACAGTATCGTCAACAGAGCCGCCAGGAAGGCGAGTTTCGCCGGGGATGGTACAGCGCGTGCCGTCATACGTGGATTCCTTGCAGAATATGCTCCAGGCAGGCTTCGGGTGTGAGGCCGCAATTGGTCACGGTGAGGTCGGCTGCGGCCGTGTACCGGGGCAGGCGGTCGGCGTAGACGTCGGACAGGCTTTGTCCGGCCGGCGCGACGAAGGCCCGTTCCCCCGGATCGCCCACCCGGGCAAGAAAGGTGGGCAGGTCGATGGCCAGGTGCACCACCGGGCCGCTTTCCCGCAGCCGGGCCATGGCCGTGGGGCAGTAGACCACCGAGCCGCCGGTGGCCACCACGCAGCGTTTGACGTTGAGATGGGCCACCACGTCCTCTTCCAGGCGCAGAAAGCCCCTCCGGCCGAGGCGGGCCAGCAGGGCGGACAGCTTGCATCCCTTGGTGGCCTCGATCAGCCGGTCCGTGTCCAGGCAGGCCCAGCCCAGACGGCGGGCCAACAGGGCGGCCAGGGTGGTCTTGCCCGCGCCGGCCATGCCGATGAGGCTGATGCAGCGTTCGTTCGAAACTCGATCCAGCAGCAGTGGTTGCATAGAGACTCCGCCTTGTCGCCTGGGCGGCGCTGGGACCCTAGCCTTTTTTTTCGGGAATTCAAATGACGCCGGCGCATTGTCAGCAGGGAGGCCTTTGCGTACGATGCCTCCCTCGCCGGCGGGCGGTTGATGTCAAGGAGGAGCCATGTCCGAAAGCGCCGAACACCTCATTCTCGAATATGCCGAGGAGGGCGCGGCCCTGCGGTCGCGGTTTTTTACCGACAATGCTCCCCTTATCGACCGGGTGGCCCGGACCATGGCCGTGGTGCTGGCCAGGGGCGGCAAGCTCCTGTTCTGCGGCAACGGCGGGTCCGCCGCCGACGCCCAGCATCTGGCCGCCGAATTCGTCAACCGCTTCGAATTGGAGCGTCCGTCCCTGCCGGCCCTGGCCTTGACGACCGATACGTCCGTGCTTACCGCCATAGGGAACGATTACGGCTACGAGCAGGTCTTCGCCAAACAGGTGCAATCCCTTGCCGTGCCGGGCGATGTGCTGGTCGGCATCTCCACCTCGGGCAACAGTCCCAACGTGCTGGCCGCCATGCGGGCGGCCCGGGAAAAGGGCTGCGTCACCGTGGGGCTGGCCGGTCGCAACGGGGCCGTGGTCCCGCTGTGCGACTTCGCCCTGCTCGTGCCCCACGACCGCACGCCCCTGATCCAGGAGATCCATATCGCCGTGGGCCACGTGCTGTGCCGGTTGGTGGACTACTACCTGTTCGAGGCGGTGATGGAACTGCGGCCGTACCTGGAGGAGCATTAGCCGCTTCCCGCCCCGGACGGCGGGAGGGCGGCCGACGCCCCGTTTTTTTTGCAAGGAGTGCGTTCTATGCCGATGTATGAGTATGTGTGCGAGGATTGCGGGGCCGAGTTCGAGGAACTCGTGTCCGGCAGCGCCACTGCCGCCCCGCGTTGCCCCAAATGTGCATCGTCCCGGACCCGCAAGCTCATGTCCGCTTGTCGCTCCCGGACCGGCGGCAGGGGAACCGGGGCCACGGCCGCTTCGGCGTCTTCCGGCGGCAGCTGTGCCAGTTGTTCCGGTGGCCATTGCGCCTCCTGCCATTAACTCGTACGCCAACGCCATGCGTGAATCATTCGTTATCGCCACCCGGGGCAGCAAGCTGGCCCTGTGGCAGGCCGAGTACGTGGCCGACCGCCTGCGGCAAGCCCACCCCGATCTGGAGGTGACGCTCCTGCCGATCACGACCCGAGGCGACACGATCCAGGACAAGTCCCTGGCCGCCATCGGCGGCAAGGGACTGTTCGTCCGGGAGGTCGAGGCGGCCCTGCTCGACGGCCGGGCTCATCTGGCCGTCCATTCCCTCAAGGATATGCCGGCCGAACAGCCGGAAGGGTTGGTCATCGGCGTGGTCCCCGAACGCGAGGACCCGATCGACCTGCTCCTGTCGGTCCGCTACGACGGCCTGGCCGCCTTGCCGGCCGGCGCCCGGGTGGGCACCAGCAGCCTGCGCCGACGGGCCCAGCTCCTGGCCCTGCGCCCGGACCTCACCGTCGTCGATCTGCGCGGCAATCTGGACACCCGGATCGCCCGGCTCGACGAAGGCCGCTTCGACGCCATCGTGGTGGCCGCCGCCGGCCTCAAGCGCCTCGGCCTGACCGCCCCCAAGATCGCCCCCCTGGCGCCGCCGGACTTCCTGCCCGCCGCGGCCCAGGGCGCGCTCGGTCTGGAATACCGCGCCCACGACAAACGCACGGTCGCCGTGACGGCCTTCCTCGACCACCGGGAAAGCCACGACGCCGTGACCGCCGAACGGGCCTTCCTGGCCCGCCTGGGCGGCAGTTGCCAGGTCCCCATCGCCGTCCACGCCGCCGTGTGTGACGATTGCCTGAGCCTGGACGGGCTGGTGGCCGAGGTCACCGGCTCCCGCATCTTCCGCGACGTGATCCTCGGCCCGCGCGGCCAGGCCGTCGAACTCGGCCAACGCCTTGCCGAGTCCGTCCTGGCCAAGGGCGCCGGCGACGTGCTCGCCGCGTTGGCGGATTGACCGTTTTTTCTGACGAAAAAGATGCCTCCGGCGGCCAGGGAGGGGCGCTGCCCCTCCCTGGACCTTTCCCGCCGGGGGGCGCATCCCCCCCGGACCCCTGCGTCCGGGGCTTTGGGTAACGTCCCCCCCTCGATACGACAGAGCAAGAGGTAACATGATGCGAGGTTTCCAAAGGGCCGAGCCCTTTGGCCGCCGGAGGCATTGCTGCGGCCGCCGCTCTGTGCGGCGCCCTGGCGGTGCGGATCCTTCAAAAAGATGGCCCCCGCCGGGGAAAGCGGGGGCCGATCAAGGAGGGAGGAGAGGTGCCTTGTCGCGTTGGGGCGTGGGGCTCGTCCGACGCCAAGGCAGAGGGTGCCGGCGGCCGGTCTGGGGGCAGACCTCTTCGCCAGCACCTACACAGTAGGTACGGACCATGAAAGGAGCATGGCCGGATCATGAACTCTCGTTAGGGAACGTCCGTTTTCCCAAAAAAGAAACCCCCGCCGGGGGAGCAGGGGCTTCTTCGAGGAGAGGAGGAGTTTTTCGGACCAGCTGAACGGGAGGGGAACCGTTCGGCTGGTTGGGCAGGGGACATTGACGGGAACGGTCGGAGGGGGAAAGCCGTTTTGTCCGTCGCTGAGACAATAGGGGCCCACCATGAAGGTGGTATGGCCGCAAGATGAATTCTGGTTAGGGAAGGAGAAGGAAGGAAGGGGACGGGCGTCGAAAAAAAAGCCCCCGCCGGGGAGCGGGGGCTTTATGCAAGGAGGGAGAGGAGAGTGACCGTTGGATCGTGCGGAAGGGAGGGGGACCGTCCGGACGACCGGTAAGTCTGAGGGCTCGTGTTTGGTTGTGTGGTTCCGTCGGCGGGCCTCGCCTGCACCGACAGCTTCCTTGTAGGGGAGACGCATGAAGAGGGTATGGCGGCAAAATGAACGAAAGTTCATTTTGGGCCGGCCCGGCGTTAGGCGCGGGTAAAGGCCAGGACCACGCGGAGCCCGGGCTGGTTGTCTTCCAGGCGCAGTTCGGCGTGATGCAGCCCGGCCACGGCCGCCACCAGGGACAGGCCCAGACCGCTGCCCGGGGTGTTGCGGCTCGACTCCAGGCGGGTGAAGCGTTCGAGCACCCGGTCCCGATCCGCAGCCGGGACGCCCGGTCCGCTGTCGGCCACGGCCAGTTCGGGGCCGGTGGAATGGGTTGGTCAGGGACAGGACCACCCGGCCGCCGGCCGGGGTGTACTTGACGGCGTTGTCCAGGAGGTTGGCCAGGGCCTGGGACAGGAGGTGGCGGTTGCCGGGCACGGTGACGCCCCGGGTCAGGGCCACGTCCAGGGTGAGATCCTTTTCCTCGGCCAGCGGTTCGTAGAGTTCGGCCACGTCGGCGGCCAGGGCGGTCAGGTCGGTGTCCTCGAAGTCCTGGCGGCGGGCGCCGGACTCGGCCTGGGCGATGGTCAGCAGGGCGTTGAAGACCTGGAGCATGTTGTCGATGGAGCCGATGGTGTGTTCGATGACGCGCCGGTATTCCTCGGGGGTCTTGGCGGTGGGCAGGGAGAGTTCGAGGCCGGAGCGGATGCGGTTTAAGGGGCCGCGCAGGTCGTGGGCGATGTTGTTGGAGACCTGGCCGCACGCCGTCCATGAGCCGGACGATCTGGTCCAGCATGGCGTTTAAGTTTTCGGCCAGGCGGTCGAACTTCGTCGCCGGTGCCCCGGTTGGGGATGCGGCGGGACAGGTCGCCGTTCATGATTTGCCGGCTGGCCCGGTTGATGACGTCGATGCGCTTGAGCATCCAGCGGCTGGTGAGGACGCCGCCGAGGCCCGCCGAGTACCAGGGTCAGGGCCAGGCCCCAGACCAGGGCGTCGATGATGAGTCGTTCCACCTTGACCCGTTCCGAGACGTCGCGACCGACCACCAGGTGGAAATTGCCGGGCAGCAGGAAGTAGCGCATGCGCACGCGCCGGGGCTCGAAATTTTCGGTGTCTTCCAGGGTGGCGTCGGACCAGCCCGAGCCCGTGTCCCGGAATTTCGGCCATTCCCCGAGGTTGCCGGCCAGGGGATTGAACTTCCAGTCGGTGAGCAGGTAGACGCTCTGTCCGGCCTTGTCCCGGGCCACCCGGGACTTGATGACCCGGATCAGGCCGGTCAGGCCGAGCTGGCTGTACTGTTCGGCCAGCCCCTGGATTTCGGCGTTGATGGTCTCGTCGGTCTGCCGCTCCATGAAGCCGGCCGTGGACGAGTAGATGAACCACAACAGCACCAGCACCGACACGCCGAAGGCGGTCATGTGGATCATGGACAGGCGCAACGTGGAGGAGCGCAGAAGTTTATTCGTGAGGATCACGCAGACTGTACCCGGCGCCCCGGATGGTGGTGAGCAGGGGCTTGTCGTGGCCCTTGTCGATTTTTTGGCGCAACCGGCTGATGTGGACGTCGATGACGTTGGTCTGGGGATCGAAGGAGTAGTCCCAGACGTTTTCCAGGAGCATGGTCCGGGTGACCACGTGGCCGGCGTGGCGCATCAGGTATTCGAGCAGGGCGAATTCCTTGGGCTTGAGTTCGATGGGGCGGCCCCCCCGGCGCACGTTGCGCCCGACCAGGTCCATTTCCAGATCGGCCAGCTTGAGCACGGTGTCCGGGGCGTCGGCCCGACCCCGCCGCAGCAGGGCTTCCAGCCGGGCCAGCAGTTCGGCGAAGGCATAGGGCTTGACCAGATAGTCGTCGCCGCCGGCCTTTAAGCCCTTGACCCGGTCGTCCACGTCCCCCAGGGCGGACAGGATCAGGACCGGCGTGGTATTGCCGGCCGAGCGCATGGTCCGCACGATGGTGAGCCCGTCCACGCCGGGCAGCATCCGGTCCACCACCACGGCGTCGTAGACTTCGGCGGCCACCCGGTAGAGGGCTTCCCGGCCGTCGGCCACATGGTCCACCACATAGCCGGATTCCTTCAAGCCCTTGACCATGTAGGCGGCGGCTTCCTGGTCGTCTTCCACAAGCAGCAAACGCATTGAGCGGACTCCTCGGAAACGCCGGTCTGGCGGCGGGTTGCACCATCCAGCGACGAAACCCGCTTGTCACCCTACCGCATGGCCGGCGGCTTGAAAAGGGCGCCGGCGGCCCCCCGGCCCCTCTGGGCCGGATGACTCGACAAGGGTCATGCTTTTGCGTATGAAACCGGGTCAAAACGCGGGCATACAGTAAGGTGAACGCGCTTTCACAACGATATACACTGCGTTGGAATTAACGTATGACACCAAGTGCCCGAACCAGGGAAAGCGTTTCCTAGGGAGATGGACGGCATGACTGCACGAGTACGGCGACTGCTCTTTTTGTTTTTGATGACGGCGATCTTCTGTGTTGGCCCGGGCCATGCTCCGGTCTCGGCCCAGACCTCTACGGCCGCGGCGCGGGATCGGGTGGCCAACCGCTATGCCGCCCCGGCCGCGGGGACCACCGGCACCGCAGGCAAGACCGGCGGTGTCGAGGACAAGATCCAGAAGATTCCCCTGCCCGATTTCATCAAATCGAGCCAGGCGGCCCGGGAAAACGCCGCACCCGACCTGGCGCCGCCGACGGACGGCCAGGCCTACGACATGGAACAGAGCGCCCAGCGCGGTCTGGACGCCAACCCGCAGATGCAATCGGTGCGGGCCTCGGCTTCGGGAGCCGAGGAGGGACGGCGGCAGGCCCTGGCCAACTTCGGCCCGGTCGGCACGGTGAGCTACTCCGTCAACCGCTACGACGGCCAAATCAATACGGGTAGCGCGCCCTATCCCCGCGTCGGCTACTGGCAGAACATCAACCAGTTGCAGCTCCAGGCCGTGCAGCCCCTGTTTACCGGCTTCAAGCTCTTAAGCAGCTACCAGAAGGCGGCCCTGACCAAGGATCAGTCCAAGGCCAACATCCGCTACAGCGAAATCACCCTGGTCAAATCCGTGCAGAAGGCCTTCCTGGGCCTGCTCCAGGCCCGGTCCAACGTGCAGAGCAACAAGGACTCGGTGGCCCGCCTCGAATCCCAGTACAAGGTGGCCCAGGCCTACTATGACGTCGGCCTCAAGCCCCGCCTGGACGTGTTGCAGGCCGAATCCGACCTGGCCACGGCCGAGCAGAACCTGCTCAAGGCCGAGAACAACGTGAAGGTCCAGACGGCCCAGCTCAACTCCTTGCTGAACCTGCCCCTCAACCAGAACACCAACTATGTCGGCGAGCTGACCTATCTGCCCTTTACCATGTCCATCAAGGACTGCCTGGACACCGCCTACAAGCAGCGACCCGACCTCTACATGGGCGTCAAGGCGGTGCAAATCGCCGAAAAGGACGTCAAGATCGCGGCCAGCCCCCTGTATCCGCAGGTTCAGGCCCAGGCCACCTACACCAAGCAGGGCAACCAGCTCGACCTGGGCGTCAAGGACGTCTCCACCGGCACCACCCCGGAGATGACGACCGTCGGCGTCACGGCTTCGCTGCGGGCCTGGGACTGGGGTTCCACCTATTTCGGCATGCAGGCCGCCCGGGAAACCGTCAAGAAGTTGCAGGCCGACCTGGCCGAGATGCGGCTCAACGTCGGCTACGAGGTCAAGACCTACTTCTTGAACCTGCAGGATGCGGCCAAGCGCATTTCCGTGGCCCGCACGGCCCTGGAGGCCACCAAGGAAGGCTACCGCATGGCCGTGGCCCGCTACCAGGCCCAGGTGGGCACCAGCACCGACGTGTTGGACGCCCAGTCGCGGGTGAGTTCCTCGGAATTCAACCTGACCCAGGCCCTGACCGACTACCAGAGCGCCCTGGCCGACCTGTACGCGGCCATGGGCATGAAGAACCTGAGCCTGCAGCCTTAGGTTCCGGCGCCGCAGGCGGCGTTTGTCGCCCCAGGAAAAAAAGAGCCCCCGGCCGGTCGGTCGGGGGCTCTTTTGCGTCGTATCGATCGACGGGGCGCGGCGGCTAGCCGTTTTTGGCCACCGGTTCGAGCACCTCGATGCCGTTCATGTAGGGCACCAGCACCTTGGGGATGACCACCGACCCGTCCTTTTGCACGTCGTTTTCCAGGATGGCGGCCATGGTGCGGCCGATGGCCAGGCCGGAGCCGTTTAGGGTGTGGACGAAGGCCGTCTTGCCGCCGCCCACCGGCTTGAAGCGGATGTTCGCCCGGCGGGCCTGGAACGCCTCGAAATTGGAGCAGGAGGAAATCTCGCGGTACGTGTTCTGCCCGGGCAGCCAGACTTCCAGGTCGTAGGTCTTGGCCGAGGAGAAGCCGATGTCGCCGGCGCACAGCGCCACCACGCGATAGGGCAGATCGAGTTTTTGCAGGATCGACTCGGCATGACCGGTCAGTTCCTCCAGTACCGCGTAGGAGGTGTCGGGGTGGACGAACCGGACCATCTCCACCTTGCCGAACTGGTGCAGCCGGATGATGCCCTTGGTGTCCTTGCCGTAGGAGCCGGCTTCGGAGCGGAAGCACTGGGTGTGGCAGACGTAGGCCAGGGGCAGCAGTTCGCCGGGCAGCACCTCGTCCCGGTGCAGGTTGGTCACCGGCACTTCGGCCGTGGGGATGAGGTAGGCGGCCATGCCTTCCACCTTGAACAGATCCTCGGCGAACTTGGGCAGCTGGCCGGTACCGAGCATGCTGTCGGCGTTGACGATGTAGGGCGTGGCCACTTCCAGGTAGCCGTGCTCCCGGATGTGGGTGTCGAGCATGAAGGCGGCCAGCGCCCGTTCCATCAGGGCCAGCCCGGCGCGCAACACCACGAAGCGGGCGCCGGACAGCTTGACCGCCCGCTCGAAATCGAAGCCGCCCAGGGCCAGGCCGATGTCCTGGTGCTCCCGGGCCGGAAAGTCCGTTTCCCGGGGCGTGCCGACGTAGCGGACCGGCGTGTTGTCGTTTTCGTCCTTGCCATCGGGCGTGGTGGCGTGGGGAATGTTCGGCACGCCGAGCAGCCAGTCGCGCACTTGGCTGTCGACTTGCCGGCTTTCCTCGTCCAGGCGTTTGATGGAGGCGGACAGTTCGCCGAGGCCGGCCAGGATCGGGGCGGGATCGCCCCCTTGCCGCTTGATCTTGGCGACTTCGGCCGAGGCGGTGTTGCGCTGGCTTTTCTGCGCCTCCACGGTGGTCAGCAATTGGCGCCGGCGTTCCTCAAGGGCCAGAAAGGCATCGAGGTCCAAGGGAAAGTGGCGGCGGGCCATGCCGTCGGCCAGGGCCTTGGGGTTTTGACGCACGGTTTTGAGGTCGAGCATGGGACAGGCTCCTTATGACAAAGGTCGGGCGACATGTACGCGCGGCCGGATTGTCGCGTCAAGGTCGGAAGGCCTTTTTACCGCCTGGGCGGCCGATGCGCCGCCCCTTGCCGGGCGGAGGGATGTTGGGCATACCGGGGACGCATCCATGGACGCCGGCCGACAAGGGGAAGGGAGATGTCTCCGGCGGCCAAAGGGCGCGGCCCTTTGGAAACCCGTTGGAGACGATGGCTGCCAGGGGTGGCGTGCCGTGTCAAACCCTTCCTTTCCGGAGCGTTGCCCGAAGGAGGTTCTCGTGGCGGATGATTTGCGCGATCTGGCCCTGCGGCTGGGCCGGGCCCTGGCGGACCGGGGGCTGACCCTGGCCACGGCCGAATCCTGCACCGGCGGGCTGGTGGCCTGCCGGGTGACCGACATTCCCGGCTCCTCGGCCTGGTTCCTCGGGGGCGTGGTCTCCTATTCCAACGCGGCCAAATGCCATATCCTGGGCGTGCCCCAGGCGGTGCTCGATACGGCCGGGGCGGTCAGCCGGGAGACGGTGCTGGCCATGGCCAAGGGCGCCCGGGGCATTTTCGGCACTGACCTGGCCGTCGCCATCAGCGGCGTTGCCGGGCCGGACGGCGGCAGCCCGGAAAAGCCGGTGGGCACGGTCTGGCTGGCCTGGGAAGGGCCGTTCGGCGCCAGGGCCGTGTTGTTCCATTTTGACGGCGGCCGCCTGGAGGTCAAGGAGGCCGCCGCCCGCACCGCCCTGGACACGATGCTCACCCTGATCCTCGACCTGAGCCCCGACCCGTCCTGATCCGCCGGGCCGGTTTCGGCCATCCCGATGTCACCGGCCCGCCGCGTTGCCGTCACGGCGGCGCGGTAGGCCCAGTCAAGCCGCCGTCCGGCGGCAGGGAGGCGTGCGATGGAAACGAAGACGACCCGATTGGTCCGGGTCATGGACGTGCGGGAGGCGGCGGACCGCCTGGAGGCCCTGGCCGCGGAACTGCGCCGCGGCAGCCTCGGTCTGGCCGCCGGACGTCAGACCGTGCGGCTGTCCCCGGCGGTGATGCTCGACGTGGAAATCCGGGCCAGCCAGTGCCGGGACCGCGAGGGCGTGGCCGTGCGCCTGTCCTGGAGCCCCCACCACCCGGAACTGCTCGCCCAGCGCGGCGAATTCTAGCGACGCCGGCTGTCCTTTCCATGCGATTCCCCACCGTTTGAGGCGGGAGGCGTTTTCACGCCTTTGTCTGCCGTGCTTCCTCCTGCTGCACGGGAGAATCACCGCGAATCTTCCCTATCGGGTTTCCAAAGGGCAAAGCCCGTTGGCCGCCGGAGGCATCGCTCCCGACCATTCTGCCGCCATCCCGCTTCGTATCGTTCGGCCGGCGTCCCATTCTTTACAAAAGCGCGTATTCTGGTAGGCATGAGGGTGATGCGCTGGTTGTGAAGAAGGGGGCATGGTGGCATGGCCGCATTGGTGGCATTTCTGGACGCCGAGAGGGAAACCGTGCTTGCCCGGTGGCTCGATGCGGCCCTCGACACCTACGCCCCGGACACGGCCGCCGTGTGGAAAAAAAACACGGACCCCTTTGCCAATCCGGTGCGCTGCCATCTGGAAAGCGGCATGCGCGGGCTGATCGCGGGGCTGGCCGCCGGCGAGGACCCGGCACGCTCGGCCGTGTTCGCGCCGCACCTTGACGCCATCGTCCGGGTGCGGGCCGTGCAGGATTTCACGCCGTCCCAGGCCGTGGGCTGCATCTTTCTGCTCAAGAAGGCCGTGCGCGAGACGCTGTGGCCTCGGCTGACCGAACCGGACCTGTTCGTGGAGCTTCTGGCCCTGGAATCGGCCATCGACATCCTGGCCCAGCGCGCCTTCGACACCTACGCCACCTGCCGCGAAGCCATCGCCCAACTGCGCATCGAACAGATCAGACGGCGTTACGACCGGCTGTTGCGTCGGTCCGGCTACGTCAGCGCCGTGCGCGACGCACCGGAGTCGTCGTAGGGTCCGCTTCGGCAACCTTTGCACACGTGGGGGGATTATGGCCGCGCTGTTCGCCTTGCTCGTCGTGCTGGCCTGCGGCATCGTCGCCTGGCTCGGGGCCGCTTCCGGGGGGGGGACGTTTTTCGGCATCGTCCTGCCGTACCTGGCGGCGGCCGTGTTCCTGGCGGGCGTCGTCCTCCGGGTGCTTTCCTGGGCCCGCCGGCCGGTGCCCTTTTGCATCCCCACCACCGGCGGCCAACAGAAATCCCTGCCCTGGATCGCGGCCAGCCCCTGGACAATCCGTCCGGCACCTGGGGCGTCGTCGGCCGCATGGTCCTGGAGGTGCTGACCTTCCGGTCGCTTTTCCGCAACACGGCCCTGCGCCTCGACCGGACCGGCCCCAAGGTCGCCTACAGCTCGGCGAAATCGCTGTGGCTGTTCGCCTTGCTTGTTCCACTATGCCCTGCTCGTCATCCTGATTCGCCACCTGCGCTTTTTCTTCGAGCCCGTGCCCTGGTGCGTGCGCGCGGTCGGTTTCTGCGATTCCCTGTTCGAGGTCGGGCTGCCGGTGCTGTACGTTTCCGACGTCCTCTTCCTGGCGGCGCTGCTGTACCTGCTCGGCCGCCGGCTTTTTGACGGACGGATCATGTACATCTCCCTGGCCCAGGACTATTTCCCCCTCTTCCTCCTGCTCGGCATCGCCGGCAGCGGCCTGTGGATGCGCTATCTGGACAAGGTCGACGCCGTCGCCGTCAAGGAGCTGGTCATGGGGCTCGTGACCTTCCATCCGGCCTTGCCGTCCCATCCCCTGGCCCCGTCCTTTTTCGTCCACCTCACCCTGGTGTGCGTGTTGGGCCTGTATTTTCCCTTTTCCAAGCTCATGCACCTGGCCGGGGTGTTTCTCTCCCCGACCCGGGTGGTGCCCAACATGAGCCGCCGGGCCCGCTGGGTGAACCCCTGGAACGACCCGTCCATCACGCCGCATCCCTATGCGGCCTATGAGGACGAGTTTCGGGAAAAGATGCTCGAAGCCGGCCTGCCGGTGGAAAAAAAGGCGTAACGCAAACCCGTTGCCGCGAAGCGAGGTCCGTCATGGCCACCTGTCCGCCGCCGGAAGAACTCATCAAGATTGCCTACACCACGCCGGTCACATCCTGGATGGACACCAAACCGGTCTTTCGGCCGGGCAATTTCAGCTATCCGGCCAAGCCCGACATCCTCAAATACCTGGGTATGCCCAATCCCCGGGAATGGTCGCCCCTGGACGAGGACTGGAAACTGCCCCCGGACTGGAAGCGCCGCGTCACCGAGAAGTTTCGCAGCAACCTCAAAAAGTACCGTTCCTTCAAGGTGTTCATGGACATCTGCGTGCGCTGCGGGGCCTGCGCCGACAAGTGCCATTTCTTTATCGGCGGCGGCGATCCGAAAAACATGCCGGTGCTGCGGGCGGAGCTGTTGCGGTCCATCTACCGGGGCGATTTCACCCTGGCCGGCAAGGTGCTGGGCCGGCTGGCCGGAGCCCGCAAATTGGACGAGGACGTCATCAAGGAGTGGTTCCTCTATTTCTACCAGTGCACGGAGTGCCGGCGCTGCTCGCTCTATTGCCCCTACGGCATCGACACCGCCGAGATCACCATGATGGCCCGGGAACTCTTAAACGAGGTCGGCTGCAACATTAACTGGATATTGGAGCCGGTGGCCAACTGCAACCGCACCGGCAACCACCTCGGCATCCAGCCCCAGGCCTTCGTGGATATGATGGACTTTCTCCTCGACGACATCGAGGAGATCACCGGGAAGCGCATCCGGCCCAATATCAACAAGAAGGGCTGCGAGGTGCTCTTTATCACCCCGTCGGGCGACATCTTCGCCGAGCCGGGCATCTACACCTTCATGGGCTATCTGATCCTGTTCGACGCCATCGGCCTGGATTACACCTGGAGCACCTACGCCTCCGAGGGCGGCAACTTCGGGCTTTTTACCTCGGACGTCATGATGCAAAAACTCAACGCCAAGATGTACGCCGAGGCCAAGCGGCTGGGCGTCAAGTGGATTCTCGGCGGCGAGTGCGGCCACATGTGGCGGGTCATCAACCAGTACATGCTGACCATGAACGGCCCGGCCGACTTCCTGGAGACCCCGGTTTCGCCCGTGACCGGCACCCGGTTCGACGCCGCCGCCGGCACCAAGATGCTCCATATCTGCGAGTTCACGGCCGACCTCATCAAGAACGGCACGCTGCGACTCGACCCCTCCCGCAACGACAACTTCGTCACCACCTTCCACGACTCCTGCAACCCGGCCCGGGGCATGGGGCTTTTGGAGGAGCCGCGCTATATCCTGAAAAACGTCTGCCGCCAGTTCTACGAGATGCCCGAAATACCATACGCGAGCAGACGTTTTGCTGCGGCGGCGGGGCCGGGCTCAACAACGAGGAATTTACCGAGACGCGGCTTCGGGGCGGGCTGCCGCGCGGTAACGCGGTCAAGTACGTGCGCGACCGGCACGGCGTGAACAACCTGGCCTGCATCTGCGCCATCGATCGGGCCACCTTGCCGCCCTTGTGCGGACTACTGGGCCCCGGGCGTCGGCGTCTCCGGCGTGCACGAACTGGTGGGCAACGCCATCGTGCTGGACGGCGAAAAGCCGCGCACCACCGACCTTCGGCAAAATCCCCTGCCGGGGGTGGAGGCCGAGGAGGAATAGGCCATGTATCACGCCAAATACATCATCCCCGGTCTGTGCCTGTTCCTGCTTCTCGTCTTCCTGCCGAGCCTCCTCGGCCGGGGCCGGACCTTTCAGGTCGCCCTGGAACTTCCCAAGGATGCCAAGGCCTGCATCGAGGACACAAACGTCATGCGCGACCGGCACATGCAGATTTTAAACGACTGGCGCACCCAGGTCGTGCGCGAAGGCAAGCACGTCTACGTCAACGCCAAGGGCAAAAAATACGTGATGCGTCTGACCGACACCTGTCTGGGCTGCCATACCAAGACCGGGTTTTGCGACCGCTGCCATGCCGTGATGGACGTGAACCCGACCTGCTGGGACTGCCACAACAGTTCGCCGGAACAGCAAACGGCCATTCCGCCGCGCGCGGCGCCGTAAGGCTGCCGGCGGAGCTTTTTGCGAAGGGGACCTCCCATGAACAGCACCAGAAGAGACTTCCTGAAGCTGGCCGCCATCGCCGCCCTGGGCGTCAGCGCCGGCCGGCTGGGCCTGCTGGGCGACGGTCCGGCCCAGGCGGCCACCTTGCCCGACGTGGCCGACTATGCGTCCGGCATCAAGGCCGGGCATTGGGGCATGGCGGTCTTTTCCACCCAATTTACCCCGGAGCTGATCGCCGTCTGCCGCGCGGCCTGCCACCGCGAGCACAACGTGCCGGACATCCCCGGCGACAAGGACGTGAAGTGGTTCTGGGGCGCGAGCTTTGCCGAGGCCTTTCCCGGCGAGCAGGGGAAGTACCTGTCCGACGACGTCAAAAACCGCGTCTTTCCGCTGCTGTGCAACCACTGCGAAGCGCCCATGTGCGTGCAGGTCTGCCCGACCCAGGCCACCTTCCAGCGGCCGGACGGCATCGTCATGATGGACTACCACCGCTGCATCGGCTGCCGCTACTGCATGGCCGGCTGTCCCTTCGGGGCGCGCAGCTTCAATTTCCAGGACCCGCGGCCGTTCATCAAGGATTTCAATCCGCACTATCCCACCCGGACCCGGGGCGTGGTGGAAAAATGCGATTTCTGCGCCGAGCGGCTGGCCGTGGGCAAGCCGCCCGTGTGCGTGGAGGCGTCCGGCGGGGCGCTCGTGTTCGGCGACCTGTCCGATGCGAATTCGGCCGTCCGCAAGGCGTTGCGCGACCATTTCGCCATCCGCCGCAACCCGGCCGCCGGCACCTCGCCGAGCGTCTATTATATCCTGTGAGGTGACGCCATGCTGGAGAAAGCACTTCGAGGCACATCCCGCTACTGGGGCACCCTGGCCGGGCTGTTCGTGCTCTTTTGCCTGGGCGCCGGCTTCTGGCTCCATCAGCTCACCCACGGCCTGGTCATCACCGGCATGGGCCGGGACGTGTCCTGGGGCTTTTACATCGCCCAGTTCACCTACATGGTCGGCGTGGCCGCCTCGGCCGTGATGCTGGTTTTGCCCTACGCCCTGCACCAATACAAGGAATTCGCCAAGATGGTCGTGCTCGGCGAATTTCTGGCCATCGCCGCCGTCATCATGAGCATGACCTTCATCCTGGTGGATCTCGGCCAGCCCCGGCGCGTCATGAACGTCATCCTGCACCCGACGCTTCATTCCATGATGTTTTGGGACATGGCGGTGCTGTTCGGCTACCTCGTGCTCAATATCGTCATCGGCTGGACCGGCCTGCAAGCCGTCAAAAACGGCATGGTGCCGCCGTCCTGGCTCAGGGGACTGGTCATTCTTTCGATCCTCTGGGCCTTTTCCATCCACACCGTGACGGCCTTCCTCTACGCCGGCCTGCCGGGCCGCCACTACTTTTTGACGGCCATCATGGCCGCCCGTTTCCTGGCCTCGGCCTTCTGCTCCGGACCGGCCATCCTGTTGCTGCTCGTGCTGGCGCTGCGGCGGCTGACCGGCTTCGATCCCGGCCGCACGGCCATCAATCGGCTGGCCGTCATCATCGCCTACGCCATGTGCGTGAACGTCTTTTTCTTTCTGCTCGAACTGTTCACGGCCTTCTACAGCAACATGCCCGACCACATGGCCCCGCTGCGCTACCTTTTCGCGGGCCTCGGCGGTCACCGCCTCATGGTCCCCTTCATGTGGACGGCCGCCGTGTTCGGCCTGGGTTGCCTGCTGTTCCTGATTCCCCCCAGCGTGCGGGCCCGGACGCCGGCCCTGGTGCTCGGCCTGGTCATGCTGATCGTCGCGACCTGGATCGACAAGGGTTTGGGCCTTTTGATCGGCGGCTTCACCCCGAATCCCTTCGACACCGTGACGCCCTACCTGCCGACGCTCCCCGAACTCATGGTGGCACTCATGGTCTTCGCCCTGGGCGGGCTGATCCTGACCGTGCTGTGGAAAATCGCCGTCGAGGTGCGCGTCGAGGTGGAAGACGGCAACCGTTCCCTCGTCCCTCCGACGGACTAGGCAGAGAAGAGGGAAGAGGCCTCCGGCGGCCGGGGGAATCATTCCCCCGGACCCCTCGATGCGCGGGCGCCCAGGCGGCAACCGAAGACGCTTGCCGCCTGGGCGCCCGCGAAGGGTGCGTCAAAACAGGACAGGGGGTCTGGGGGAAATGATTTCCCCCAGCAGGTCCAGGGCAGCGCCCTGGTCAGGTAGGGTCCGGGGAGGGGCGACGCCCCTCCCCGGCCGCCGGAGGCGCGTCCCCCGGATTGACGGGAAACCGGGGGCGCTATATGAAAAAAAACGCACATCCGAAACGAAAAGGATCATGATATCATGCAGGAAAGCTACATCCAGGAGTTGTTCGCGGACCGCATCGGCGGGAACCAGTTTGGCAAGGATACCGTCCTTTACAAGTTCGAGAAGATCAAGCGGGCCAAGCGGGCGGCCTTGGCCGCCAACCCCGGGATGGAACTCATCGACCTGGGCGTGGGCGAGCCGGATTGGATGGCTGAACCCGAGGTGGTGGCGGTGCTGGCCGCCGAAGCGGCCAAGCGCGAGAATCGGGGCTACACCGACAACGGCATCGCGGCCTTCAAGGAAGCGGCCGCCGCGTACATGGCGTCGGTCTACGGCGTGACCGGCATCGATCCGGTCACCGAGGTGAACCATGGCATCGGCAGCAAGCCGGTGCTGGCCTTGCTCCCCCTGGCCTTCATCAATCCCGGCGACGTGACGTTGATGACCGTGCCGGGCTATCCTGTCCTGGGCACTTCGACCAAGGCCCTGGGTGGCGCGGTGGTGAACCTGCCGCTGCTGCCGGAGAACCATTTCCTGCCGGACCTCGACGCCGTGCCGGAAGACGTGCGCCGGCGGGCCAAAATCCTGTACCTCAACTACCCCAACAACCCCACCGGGGCCACGGCGACCACGGCGTTTTTCGAGAAGGCGGTGCGCTTCGCCAAGGCCAACGACATCATCGTGGTCTCGGATGCCGCCTATGCCGCGCTGACCTTCGACGGCGAAAAGCCGCTGAGCTTCCTGTCCGTGCCGGGCGCCAAGGACGTGGGCGTGGAGATCCATTCCCTGTCCAAGGCCTACAACATGACGGGCTGGCGTCTGGCCTTCGTGTTGCGGCAATCCGCTGGTGGTCAAGGGGTTCGCCACGGTCAAGGACAACAACGATTCCGGCCAGTTCGCCGCCATCCAGATGGCCGGAGCCTACTGCCTGCATCACCCCGAGATCACCGAGAAGACGGCGCGCAAGTACTTCCCGCCGCCACAGCCTGCTGGTCGAGGCCTTAAACGAGGTCGGCTTCGCCGTGACCAAGCCCAAGGCGTCCTTCTACCTCTATATCCGGGCGCCCAAGGCCACGGCCGACGGTCGGCAGTTCGCCTCGGCCGAGGATTTCTGCCAGTATCTCATCACGGAAAAGCTCATCTCCTCGTTGCCTGGGACGACGCCGGCTCCTACGTCCGGTTTCTCCGTCACCTTCGAGGCGGCCGACGAGCAGGAGGAGCGCCGCATCGTGGCCGAGATCAAGCGCCGGCGGTCCGATGTGCAATTTATTTTCTAGAGATGCCTTCGGCGACCAGGGCGCTGCCCTGGACCTGCTGGTGGGAATCATTCCCCCCAGACCCCCCTGTCCTGGGGTGCGATCACGTGGCCGGGAGTCCCTCGGGCATTCCTGTCTTCGTTTTTCCGCGGCGCTTCGCCGCTGG
>Ga0268359_11964_pt1 | contig 98515 bp, 87 predicted proteins | sample BioMet11_FD_194416 | JGI IMG/M metagenome (GOLD analysis project Ga0268359, IMG submission 194416) | Sewage microbial communities from Oakland, California, United States - Biofuel 11 (PacBio Assembly) | ecosystem: Engineered > Wastewater > Sewage > Unclassified | place: USA: California | collected...
TGCTTCCGGCAATGTAGCATCGGAAGATTTAATCTTCATGCTGAACAAAATGGGTTTTTACAACGGGCATCGACTTTGATAAAATGTTGGCCGCAGCCAAATACGAACGGTCCGTTATTACGGGTAATTTCAGCGGCCATCAGGTACATATCGGTGAACCCTGCCATTAATATTATATTCCGTATATATTGAAAGGAAGTGTCTTTATGCAAAAGAAAACCAACTATCGCTGGATAGTTATGGCAATCTTATTTATTCTTTACACAGTAGCGAACGCTGACCGTGCGAATTTAGGTTTTGCTCTTCCCTATATCCGCCAAGAATTTAATATGACGAATACAGAAGCAGGAGCTATTATTAGCTTTTTCTTCTTCGCATATGCATTTTTCCAAATTCCGTCGGGGTTTTTGGTAAAAAAATTTGGCAATAAGGTTATGTTTTGTTTAGGGATGGCAGTTACTTCTATTTGTACAGGATTAATGGCAGTTGCACCTAATGCATTAGCCTTTAAGCTTTGTCGTTTAGGCGTTGGAATTGGCGAAGCCCCGGTTGCTATTTCCAGTTCCGGTACTATAAATAATTGGTTTCCTCCTAAAGAAAAAGGTACGGCAACGGGAATTTTCTAGCGGGTTCTAAAATGGGTCCTTTAGTTGTTCCTTTTATCTGTGCATGGATTATACAAATGTGGAGCTGGCATATGATTTTTGTTGGATTTATGATACCAGGGCTAATGCTGGCAGTGGTTTGGTATTTCCTTGTGGCTAATCGTCCACGTGAAAGCCGTTTTTGTAATGACGCAGAAGCCGATTATGTTGAACAAGGGGAAGCGGTTGTAAAAGAAGAAATAAAAAGTTCTTATAATATGAAATGGCTGGATAAAATTGTTCGGGCTAAAAAAGTAGTACCCCTTAGTTCAGCTAAGGAAGTATTTCGTTGCAAAGACATGTGGGCTATTGCAATAGGTTATTTCTTTGTTGTTGGTTTATCTAGTGTATTCATGTCATGGTTGCCCTCTTATCTGGTTAATGTGAAGCATTTTGCTATTATGAAAACTGCGTTTGTTGCTGCCGCACCGTTTGCGGGTACGGTTGTAGGAAATTTCTTCGGTGGTTGGGCATCGGATCATATTTTTGGCAAGCGCCGCAAACCGATGATGATGATTACGGCACTTTCTACTAGCGTATTTATGTATGCCATGCTTTCTGCTCCGGAAAGTCCGGTGCTTTTGGGGTTGCTGCTTTTTGGAGCTGGTGTATTTTTGGCATTTGGTTATTCTATGTATATGGCATATGGTATGGGGCGTGCGGATCATAATACCTATCCGGTTGCTTTTTCTCTTGTTAATACAGGTGGTCAAATTGGCGGAGCTATCATGCCGCTGATTGTTGGAGTTATTTTGGATAACTTTAGCTGGGATGCAGTTGGCTGACAATTGCGATTGGATCTTTGATTTGTTTTGCTGTAGTGTGTACAGCAGTTGAACCGGTAGATGATCCGTTGGTATAAATTTTGCAATAATATCAATTTACTGTAATATACAATAACCGCAGTAACAGCGTATGGATTTTCTGTTACTGCGGTTGTTGTATATATAAAATGTTATATTCTTTATGATAAATTTGTGGTAAAATTTATTTGTATATAAGCGGGATGATAGTTGATATAAGGGAGACTATGGACATGAAACAGATATTGTTGATCGCACCCTCGGAATTATTTGCATTGCGGGCTCAAGAAATTATTGATGAACGGGGTATGGAGGTTGATGTGCAGATTGCTGTACTGGAAGATGCTTTGGAAGTAGTACAAAAGGGCATCAACCGGGGGGTTAAAGTTGTTATTAGCCGCGGCGGGACAAGCAGTTTTATTCAGCAGCACGTCCAGGTTCCGGTTATTGGCGTAAAATTAAACAGTGGTTGTTATATCGATGCCTTTGAAAAAGCTAAGGATATAGAGGGTACTGTAGCCTTTTTTTCTTTTGACAAAATGGCGGATAGTGTGGAAACACTATGTTATTTATTAAATGTTAAAAGCCGGTATTACCGTATTACTAGTTATGAAAGCTGTCAACATATTGTGCAGCAAGCAATCAAAGATGGGGCAAAATTAGGTATAGGTGGTTCTGTGACTAAAATATATGCCGAACAAAGCGGTTTGGATTATATTATGGTAGAAAACACGCGTGATGATATTGAACAAGCATTAGACTCCGCTCAACAAACGCTAAACTCTTTGCTTTTAGAAGAAAAACGTAAGCGTGATTTACAATTGCGTCTGCATCGGTATGAAGCTATTTTTAATTATACACATGACGGAATTATTGCTGTAGATAAGCAAGGAAAAGTAGAAATTGTCAATAAACAGGCTGAAGAAATTCTTCCTTTGAAAAATAAGCCGTATGAAGGGAAGTATATTGAAGAAATTTTACCTAACACAAAACTTCCCGCTGTACTCCGAAATGGAGAAATGGAAACAGATGAATTAATGAAAGTACAAAATGTGATTATTAATACCAATCGTATTCCTATCATGATTGATGGCAAGGTAGAAGGTGTTGTAGCTACTTTCCGGGATATTGAATCTATTCGTCTTAGTGAACAAAAAATCCGCAGTAATATGCATAAAAAAGGTCTTATTTCCAGATATCGCTTTCATGATATTATTGGAGAGTCAAAAGCTATTAAAAGGACTGTACGAATGGCAAAAGGATATGCGAAGTCACAATCTAATATTCTTCTTTTAGGTGAAATAGGAACAGGAAAAGAAATGTTTGCTCATTGCATTCACCATGAAAGTAATCGCAAGAAAGCACCTTTTGTAACGGTTAATTGTGCAGATATATCTTCACTGGCATTAAAAACTGAACTTTCTGGCTTTGAAGAAGGTTCGTCTCCCTATGGTGTTTCAGGAAGTAAAGAAGGTGCTTTTGAAATGGCTCATGGTGGGACGATATTTCTTGATAAAATTGGAGATGCCTCTTTGGAGACGCAAACTATGATTTTGCGTGTTTTGGAAGATCAGGAGGTTCGTCGTATTGGTGGAGATCATGTTATTCCTGTTGATGTGAGAGTCATTGCATCTACAAATAAAAATCTGCGAGATGAAATCTTATCAGGAACTTTTTTGGAAGAACTGTTTTATCGTCTCAGTGTGTTAACTTTGGCTATTCCGCCGTTACGGGATCGCGGCGATGATTATATGCTATTCAGTGATGACTGGTTTCGCCGCTATTTTAGTGCTGATTATTATAAATATGAACGCTCTATTCATATTATTATGGGACAATTAAAAGATTATTCTTGGAAGGGTAATATGCGTGAATTGTCCAATGTGGTTGAACGAATTAGTGTTTTACTACAAAATGATATTACTATTGAGGAAATTTTTTCAGCATTGCCATTAAATACAAAAGATATAGAACAAAAAGAAGATGTTACGTTAGGAAAATGGACACGAGCCTCTATATTAGAAGCGTTGACTGTCAGTAAATTGAATATTTCTCGGACGGCACGCTTGCTTAACTGCAGCCGTAGTACTCTTTATAAAAAGATGAATGAATTTAATATTAAAATTACTAATATGAATCAATGAGATAAATTTCCATTTCATTCACATTAATATACAAAAATATTCAGAAAAAGCTAGACATTTTCAGATAAATTATTTATAATTATACCAAGTTATAAATATACTGAAGATGTCTTTTTTTATGTAAGAGTACAGAACGAATATTAGGAAGAATATTTAGTGAAATAATATTTTTGGTTTATAGGGGTAAAATGAGGAGGATATAGTATGAGTCGAAAAAAGAAGATAATATATTTATTGTCAGCAGTATTGACAATTATTGTTATTACTGGTTGCGGACAACAAAAAAGTGTAGAAAAAACGTTGGATCAGACCAATGCTCCACTTAAAGTTGCAACAAATGCTACTTTTGTACCATTTGAATTTAAAAGTGAAGAAAATGGTGATTTTGCTGGATATGAAATGGATTTAATTCGAGCTATTGGTAAAAAAATTAATCGAGATGTACAAATTCAAGATATGGCTTTTAATGGACTTATTCCAGCATTGCAATCGGGTGAACTGGATGTAGCGGCTTCTGGCATGGCTATTACTAAGGAACGAACTGATAAAGTATTGTTTTCTTCACCATTTTATGAAACCCGGCTGGTAATTTTGGCTAAAAAAAATAGTGGGATTCAATCAGAGGCTGATTTAAATACTCACCGAATAGCTTGTCAAATGGGAACAATTGCTGCTGATTATATTCAGCAGATGGGGTTAAAAGCAAAACAGTTTGATCATAATGCGGATGCGTTAATGGATTTAAAGGTTGGCGGTTCTGATGCCGTTGTTGCCGCAAAACCGGTGCTTGATTATTTTGCCGCTAATAATGGAAAAGATGATTTTGTAGTTATTCCTATAAAAGATACGCCGAAGCAATATGTAGCATTTGCTCTTAATAAACAAAACACGAAATTACAAAAAGAAATTGATGAAGCGTTAGCAGAAATGAAAAAATCAGGAGAATTTCAGCAAATTTATGAGAAGTGGTTCGGACATGAACCAGATACATTGCCGGTTACAACTGAAGAAGCTCTTCAAGCAAAATAATTATTTTATTACATTAGGGGGATATACTTATGAAATTGAAGAAAATTATGACTATTTTGTTAACTACTGTTATAACAACCGCTGTGCTTGCCGGTTGTGGGCAACAAGAAAATGCAAAAGATGCGCAGAAAAAACCATTAAAGGTTGCCACGAATGCTACATTTGTTCCATTTGAATTTAAAGGAGACGGTGATTCGGATTATAAAGGATATGAAGTGGATATGATTCGTGCTGTGGGCCGTGTTATGGGACGTGATATTGAATTTAATAATATACCTTTTAGTGGAATTATTCCTATTATTCAATCGGGTGATATGGATGTGGCGGCTTCTGGTATGACTATTACAAAAGAACGAGCAGGAAAAGTTTTATTTGCGGCGCCATTTTATGAGTCTAAATTAGTGATTTTAACAAGTAAAAATAGTGGGATTAAATCAGTCGAAGATTTAAAAAAATCATAGTGTTGCGGTACAAATGGGAACAACTGCTGCTGATTATGCTCAAAATTTAGGACTTAAGACGAAACAGTTTGATCATAATGCGGAAGCACTTATGGAATTAAAAATTGGTGGATCTGAGGCGGTTATTGCGGATAAACCAGTTGCCGATTATTATGTCGCGACAGAAGGTAAAGGAGAAGATGTTGTTATTCCTATTCCGGATTCAAAAAAAGAATACTTAGCGTTTGCAATGAATGCTAAAAACAAAGATCTGCAGAAAGAAATTAATGCAGCCATTGTTAAATTAAAGGAAACGGGCGAGTTTCAGCAAATTTATAAAAAATGGTTTAATGTTGATCCAGGTGATTTGCCGAAGACAGCAGAAGAAACATTGCAATAAAGTGATAGAAAATAAAAATTTTATACTGGTATTGATGTAAGAGAAGATTTATTTATGTATATATTGAAATTTATGATAGTTATGATATTTTTCGCCATCCACTACTGGATGGCGATTTTGTTTATGAGATGGAAGTAGGTTTTCCGTAATCAATAAGTCGGTATTGATTACAAAACGCCCATGGGTGCTGTAGACAAAAGCTATGGTGCTGAGCGCATGTGGAAAAGGCAGTAGGAAAACTGTCAGTTGAGTGCTATAAAGCTGAACGAAAGTGAAGAACTGAAGAAGCATCGTTAAGACTTACAAGTGCAGTCAGAACCAATGTATTGTGTGAACATTGGGATAAGCTTGTCGGATTGCCTGCATGCTGGGCAAGTGGCTGTCGGTGTTGAGGTTACAGGCGTATGGCACAGGCTCGTAAAAGGAACATCCTGTACGATGATGAAGACTGAAACATGCAAGCTAATAGATATGCGAGTATAAAAGTGAGAAGGCAGCGTATAGGTGCAGTAGAATTCGTAGTAGTGAGGAAACTGTTGTAAAGACAGTTGAGCAAAGGAATTCTGTTATTACAACAACAACCATAATATGGGAGGATTACATGCGAGAAGGGAAATTATTTACTATTTCACAAATAGAGGTATTGAATGCATACAAAGCGGTAAAAGCGAATAAAGGTGCTGGTGGTGTTGATGGGGTAAAACTTGAAGAATTCGATAAAAATCGAAAAAATAATCTCTATACACTATGGACCCGAATGTCGTCAGGAAGCTATTTCCCGCAACAGGTAAAGGGGCGGAAATATCCAAGAAAATCAGCTCTCGAAGCAATTGGAACAGCAAGAAAGAAAGGCTTTCAGATGAAATGGGTGGTAACGTTTGATATGGTTGGATTTTTCGATACTATTGATCATGGAATATTAATGAATATGGTGAAATTTCATACGAATGAAAAGTGGGTATAACTGTATGTTGAGAGGTGTCTCAGAGCATTCATAAGAATGTCAGACAAAGAAACAAAAAACGCACAGCAGGAACACCACAGGGCGATGTTACCAGTCCTGTTCTTGCCAATCTCTACATACAATTATACATATATTAGCCCGCGCACTGTAAAATTTCTTATTTCCAAATTATATGATTTACATTTTATTACATGTTTCACGTGGAACATGTAATTTATCTAAAAAATACTTATATATGTGGTTCGAACTGGTATAATTTGTAAATAAGTAAAAACTCGCATGAGTCAGATATGATATATTTCCGAACCCTGCGAGTTTTTAAATAGTTAAGTATACAAAGATATTTAATTAAACAAATTATAGATACATTGCTATTGTACTAATTCATACCCTGCATCTGTAATACTTTTTTCAAATTCTGCAGTAGTTATTTCACGGGTACTTACAACCTCGGCTTTATTTCTTTCTAAATCAACGGTTACGGTTACAACTCCGTCGATTGCTTGCAATGCTTCTTGCACATGTTTTTGACAATGAGTACACATCATACCTTTAATTTTTAAGGTTGTTTTCATCATAGAATCCTCTTCTTTCTTTTGAATTTGGAAGAATGTTTCACGTGAAACATTCTGATTTATATGATCCGTTTTAAAAAAACGTAATCGTAACGCGTTAAGGACAACACATACACTGCTCATGCTCATTGCAGCGGCTCCAATCATGGGGCTTAATTTAATCCCAAACGTAGGATACAATAATCCGGCAGCTAGAGGGATACCGATAATATTATAAAAAAAGCCCAAAATAAATTTTCTTTTATGTTTTTAATAACTGCTTTACTTAAACGTACAGTTGTAACAGCATCAAGCAAATCATTTCTCATAAGGACGGCATCAGCACTGTCAATAGCGATATCGGTGCCGGCTCCAATCGCAATTCCTAAATTAGCTCTTGCTAAAGCAGGAGCATCATTAATACCATCGCCAATCATTGCAACTTTATGACCTTGACTTTGTAAAATAGCAATTTGTTTTTCCTTATCTTGTGGTAAAACTTCGGCAATAACTTGTGGTATTTGAAGACGTTTGCGTAGCGCTTCCGCAGTACGTTTATTATCACCGGTAAGCATAACAACAGATATATTCATTTTTTTAAATAAAGAAATAGCACGAGCGCTTGTTGGTTTTTCAATATCGGCTACAGCTAAAATACCAATAATATTTTTTTCACAAGCAAATAATAGTGGTGTTTTCCCTTCATCCGCCAACTGGTTTAGTTTAGAAGAAACAAAAGAACTATTTATGCCCTGTTTTTCCATAAAAGAGGTATTACCGGCATAATATATGTTGTTGTTATAAATTCCCTGTACTCCTTGCCCAAATGAAGCTTTAAAATTATCAAATATGTAAGGTATAATATTTTGCGAATCGGTATATTTTATAATTGCTTCTGCTAAGGGATGCTCACTGTTTTTTTCTAGTCCAGCGGCAATTGCTAATAATGTTTTAGAATCCATGTTAATCGGCAGACAATTTGTTACTACTGGATGTCCTTCTGTTATAGTTCCGGTTTTGTCAATAACAACAGTGTCAATTGTATGGGCTGTTTCTAGTGCTTCACCGGATTTAATTAATATTCCATTTTCTGCCCCTTTTCCGGTTCCTACCATAATTGCTACCGGAGTAGCTAATCCTAATGCACAAGGACAAGAAATTACTAAAATTGCAATACCAATAGAAAACGCAAATTCGATAGAACTGCCCATGAAAAGCCAAATACAAGTAACGATTATTGCTATTGTTATTACTACGGGAACAAAAATACCGGATATTTTGTCAGCTAGTTTAGCAATGGGAGCTTTACTGCTGCTAGCTTCATCAACTAATTGGATGATTTGATTAATGGTTGTGTCAGCGCCTACTTTTTGAGCAATAAAATGAATAGAGCCATTTTTATTTAATGTAGCAGATATAACAGTATCACCTATTTGCTTTTCGACAGGAATGCTTTCACCGGTAATCGCCGATTCGTCAATACTCGTATTGCCGGTGGAAATGATTCCGTCGACAGGGATAGATTCTCCCGGACGGACGATGACTTCATCTCCTACTTTCAATGAGTCTATCGGAATGATAATTTCTTGATTGTTTTTTAATATTGTTGCTTGTTTTGGTACTATATTGATCAGTTTTTCAATGGCTTCACTAGTTTTTCCTTTTGATTTACTTTCTAAAAACTTTCCTAACGTAATGAGTGTGATAATCATGCCGGCTGATTCAAAATATAAATTGGAACTATAATTTATTACTAAATTCCAATTTTCATGACCTAATCCCCAACCTATACGAAATATAGAAAAAATTCCAAATACTACAGAGGCACCAGCACCAATGGCAACAAGACTATCCATATTTGGAAATCCTTGGAAAAGGTTTCGAAAGCCATTTTGAAAGTATTTCCGATTGAGATATAAAATAGGTAAAACTAGTAAAAATTGTGCAAAAGAAAAAGTCAAAGCATTTTCTGGTCCATGAAAAATACCGGCAATCCAGGTAGGAACAGGTAAGCCAAACCACTCAAAAAACATATGATGCATAGCAATATACATAATAGGTATTAAAAAGATAAGAGAAGTAATTAAGCGATATTTTATCTGTTGAGTTTCATTTTTGTGCTAACAGCAGTAGCCGAAGATTCTTGCTTTTCTACAGATGCTTTTTTTGCGTTTGCAATAGAAGCCCCGTATCCAGTATGAATGACTGTTTGTATTATCTTGTCACTAGTCAAAAGTGTTTCGTCATAATCAACTTGCATACTGTTTGTCAATAAATTAACATTAATTTTTTTAATTCCCTCTAATTTAGCAACTGATTTTTCAATTCGAGCCGAACAAGCAGAACAACTCATTCCTGAAATATTATATTTTTCATGTCTCATACATATCCCTTCTTATTTCATTAATTTTTGTAATGTACAAACTAGTTCATCAACTACTTCATCGTTGCCTTTTCGAATATCATGGACAACACAACTTTTGATATGTTGTGCAAGTAATTCTTTGTTAAATGAATTTAAAGCAGATTGAACCGCACTGGTTTGTGTTAAAATATCAACACAATATCGATCATCTTCAACCATATTTTTAATTCCCCGAATTTGTCCTTCAATTCTATTTAAGCGACTGATAAGATTTTTATATTCTTTGCCATTTTTGTCGCGATGTTTTGTTTTTATATTTGAACAACATCCAACATAATTATTATTATCCATATATAACTCCTTAGTTAGTATTTCTTGACATATATACCCCGTATAGGTATATTATACCCGCATGGGGTATATATGTCAAGAAACAAAAAAATAGATGTGCTTAAATTTGTGTGTATTTTTGATTTTAAGCGCATTTGTCCGTTCTTTATATAAAACTATTAAAAATAAATAAAACGAGCTTACATAGCGGATGAAGAACGTATAAATAATATTTTATAAGAATTAATATTCACATAAATAATATATATTTTTATAATAAAAAAAACATTGTGATAATGTACTGTCACAATGTTTTTTAAATAAAATACAGTATATTTTCCTATTTAATTTTTTCTAATTTATTATTATAATATTTAATTGATTCAAAAACATTTTTTACACGCTGTTGTAAAATAGCAGGAACGAATGGTTTTACAATATAATCTTTTATACCCATGTCCAACAGACGATTTTGCTGTTGTGGGGAATCATCAGCCGTAATGACAATAACTGGAATTCCGGCAATTTCGGGAATTGTAAATTTTCTTTCCAGAAAAGTGATGCCATCCATTTCTGGCATCACTAAATCCAGCATAATTAAATCTATAGAACTATTATATTTTTTTAGTGTACATAAAGCGTTTTTGGCATCAGTTGCTTGAATAACGTGAAAATCAGATTTAAAAATGTTAGTTAAAATTGTGCGATTTACTTCTGCATCATCAATAATTAAAATCGTTTGTGGCGTATTTTCTTTTGAGGCAAGAGCTGTACGATATTTTAATACTTCCATTTCCATAATTTTTTGTGAGGTAACATCACAAAGATTTACAAGTATGATATCTTTGTTTGCCATTTTTCTGATATATTTTAGTTTCATATTGATCCATTTAGATTTTCCGTTTTTTGATTTTCGGAAAAATTCGCATTCAGCTTTTTGATGATTGGATGCTACTTTATGAAACGCACTCCAAATGTTTTCATAATCGGAATCACTGATAACATCTACAAAAATATGACGAATAGTAGCGGCTTCCTGATACCCGAACATTGCATGGTAGGTATCATTTCCGCGCAGAACTTCAATATTAGTACCATCAAACTCGTATAAAGCCATGGCTTGAAGAATGTTGGAAAACAAAGATTCTAATTGAGAGGTTGTATTCCAAACATCATCGGCACTAATGGTCGGACTTGTGTCAGGCGTTGGTGAAATAAATGTACTTTTTTTAGCAATTAGCTTTTCAAAGTCTTCGATAGAAATTGGTTTGGAAAAGTAATAGCCTTGGACGTACTCACAGCCAATATTGCGAAGAAAATTTACTTGTTCTGCCGTTTCTACACCTTCTACAATAACAAGTAAATCAAGCCATTTAGCCATTCGGACGATAGAACTTAAAATATTTTCTCCACGTCCGGGTATTTCACAATCGGAAAGAAAACGCATATCTATTTTTAATATGTCTACGATAATATCTTTTAACATATTTAGTGAAGAATATCCAGTACCAAAGTCATCCATCAATATAGTAAATCCTTTTTCCCGAAGTGAAGCCATTCGTTTTTTTATTAATTGAGGATTACTTGTGTAAGCACTTTCGGTCAGTTCTAATTGCAGCAATTTGGGTGACAAATTATATTTATTTACAAGAACGCAAATAGTATCGACAAGTTTTGGATTAAATAAGTCTACACGTGAGATATTGACAGAAATTGGATAAATAGGACGCCCCTCATCGAGCCAGCGGCGTAATAGCTTACAAACTTGATTCCATATGTAAAAATCCAAATTTACAATAAAACCATTATGTTCAAATATAGGGATAAAAACATTGGGAGAAATAAGGCCTTGTTCTGGATTATTCCACCGTACTAGTGCCTCAGCTCCATCAATGGTATTTGTTCGTAAATCATATTTTGGCTGCAGATAAATAATAAATTGGTCATTTGCCAGTGCATTTTTCATATTATTTACGACATATTGTTCTTCAATTGATTTATCATTCATAGAGTTTTCATAAAAACAAAAATGTTGTAAATAATTTATACTGCAGTTTTTACTTGCAAGAACTGCTTGATCAAAAAGAATATTAATATCTGTTTTGTTGTCTTTAACGAGTGTGATGCCAATTCGTGGTTGAATAGCAAATGGAAGCGGATAAGCCTCTAAATTATTGTATAGGGTATTGCTTAAATCTATAAGTTGATCACGGGTATTAAAAGACACGCAGAAAGAAAAAATATCTCCGGACATATGACCATAGGAAAAATGCGGAAATATCATTTGATACTGTTGTAAATGTGCAGCAATATATTTAATAACTTTATCACCTTCATGTCTACCAAAAAAAGCGTTTATCAAGCGAAAACGCTGGATGTCAAAATAAAAAATGGCAAAATTTTTACTGGGGTGTTCATTTAATAATTTTCGAGTTATTGCAAAAAAGTAACTCTTATTATAAATACCTGATACAGGATCATGATTAGATAAATATAACAGTTTGTCAGCCAGTGTGAAACGGCTATGCTGTATTGCATTTTTAGCACGAAGTTGAAACGCACAATTCTTTATAGGCTTAGTAATGAAATCCCATACGTTGTAATTTAAATACAATTCTTCTTCTTGCCCATTACTGGTTGTAATGATTAGTGGAATGGACGTATATTCTATTGCGCTATTATACAAGGTAAGAAATGATGTAAGATTCTCAATGGATTTATCAGTATCTATAATAATTAATATAATTTGTGTGACATTATGCTTGAGAAATTCTGGAGCTTGAGAGATACATACTAAGTATGGAGTGAATCCATCCTTAATGATATTTTCTAATATAATTGATTTTATAGAGGTGTCTGTTATTAGCATGACGATATCTTTTTTTTTCATATAGTACTCCATTTTTAACGCAAAAAAATTACTGATAAAGTATATTTCTAATTAATGTCTACTGCGCAAAAGCCACTTTTTGACACGGCAGCCATTTTAAGGCCCGTTTTACTTTCCACAGTAGTAAATGTATGTAAAATAAAATTGGCGTACACTGAATAGCCTGGAGTTTTCCCAGGTTCAGTGCCAAAATAGACAGCGCGATCACGCTCTGTGTCGTTTCTTTCAGATATGTTCTGATTTGGCTAAGGCCAAACCGACGTTTTGCTAAGCTGAAGGCGCGTTCTACTTCCACGCGATCACAATTGTCTTTGTATTCCAACCGTCTGTCTCTGACAGCATCTTTCTTGGGACGTCCCAAAACAGGTCCCGACAACCGGATACCTCTTTCTTTACAATATGCCAGGTTGAGACGGTTGCGGTAAATCTTATCGGCCAACACCCGTTCTGGATAATGACCATACCGTTCATGGTATCGTTCGATTTCTTGTGGCAGCAACGTGCTTTCATTATAGGTTTCAAAACTCTGTTGTTCTAACCGTACCATGCCGTTCACGACGCTGATGTCCAGTTTGGCGCCAAATTCTACAGGCGCTTTGACTTTGCCACGCACAATTGGCCGCAGAAAAGGCTGCCGTAAGTTCACAATGCGGTGTTCGATGCGATGAATATGATGATCATACATGTGTTTCTGTTGTGCATACATCTGTTGAATCACGACTAGCTGTTGTTGATACTTGTGTGCCAGCTGTCTGCCGTCTTGTAACAGATTGGCGATATACCGTTGGTCTCTAGCAATGTATTGCAATTGCTTGCGAATGCCATGCCGCAGTTTCCTCGCCTTGTTTTTCTTGGAGCGGACGATGTTCAAATAGTCCTTCCGGGCTTTCCGGCAATAGGTCCGCGGTTTCTTTCCATCGGTGGGAGTATGCAGCACAGTGATGATATGTTCCAGCTTTTCTCGTCCTTCATTCAACAATTCCATATCCCTGGGATATTTGATACGAGATGGCGCACAGGTAGCATCAACAATCAGCGTCCCTTCCTTGTCGGAGATAGACGGCGGCGTATCATCATGATGAGAGTCATCTTTCTTGTCTGTGTCTTTTTCGGTGTGCTGCGGCGCTTGTTTGGCAGTTTCTGCCTGTTGGATAATGAAATTGTTGATGGCTTCCAACCGTTTCGGCGTCAGGCGTTTACGAAACCGTGTCATGGCAGACGCATCAAACGGCGCTTTATATTCATAGCCAAGCAAACCGCAGAAATATTGCAAATAGGGGTTTTCCTTGATTTGTTCGACGGTTTCTTCATCCGAGTACCCGTATTCAATTTGAATGAGCAACGCGCCTAGTGCCATTCTGGCAGGCTTGGCTACATGTCCTTTGAATCCTTTGAACAGTTTTTTATATTTCTTTTCTACCAAATCCCACGGGATGAATTCTGCTTTCTTGATCCAACGATTGTTCGGATCCATTTGTAATCCCAAGGGTTGATTAAAATCTTCGAAGGAAAGTTGTTTAGAAGGAGTTTTATACATTTTACGTCACCTGTGTGCAAGGATTTTGAGCTGTTTTCCACCATACTCATGCACTTATTATACTACGAAACGCTGATGAATACTGCAGTTATGCACACTATTGGTTTGTGCAGTTTACATTAAATAGTATTTTTTTAAAAAGAATATGCAACTTGTAAGTGATGAACGTATGTGTCAAGAAATTCTCGGTAAATGTATTGACCCAGATAATAGCTAGCCTCATCGACTTCGCTTTTTTACAAAAATGCAGGCGTTGAGAAGCTTTTAGCTAACTTCCCTATGGCACTGCTGGCCGGGCCAGTATTGCGAATGCACCCGTGATGAACCCCTACATGCGTTTGAAAGGGAATCTTCCGCATGACCCGTCTCATCGTCCCTCGGAAGGTCCGACTTACTGGAGCGGTAAAACCGCTGGCCCATCCCACAAACGCCTGATCTAATTCCTTGTTTCGTATGGCCGTAATCACTTTCACCATCGCAGTGCCTCCCGTCCGACTCCAATGACGCCCTTGTTTCTTCATTCGGTAACTGTATATCCGATGGTTACTCTCACAGGCACCGATTCCACTTGCAGACACAGGGATCTTTCGTAATTTCAGCGGTGCTAACGAAATCCAGTTCCGTGCCACATACTGCCGTAGTTTCTGTACATGCACGATCTCCTCCGGGGTTTCCGCTTGGGATTCCGCCGTATCCAGCAATACCTGCAGCGGTTCCCATTGGTATTCTCGCAGTGTTTGGCGTATCTCGTCCTGCAAGGCTGGTTCTATGAAATACAACCGTTCTTTCAGTTTGCGGTTCACATGATACCGATCCAACACATGTTCATGCTGTTGACATCCGATGACCAGGCTCCCAAATACGTCTTTTCCATACCCCCTGCCGCCATCACTGTTACTCACCACTACCACGTGTGCCAAATCGTACTTGTGCTGCAGATAGGCCGTCACTTGTGCTACCAGTTTACGATGATCCATCGATGCAAAGTAATGGGGATGTACCAACGTCGTACGCGTACCACATCGGGTACTTCCTTCACTAATCTGTATCCGATGTATCTCCTGCTGCTTGGCTCCTTGTCCTTTTATGAGCAGTCCGTCTCCTTCTATACAAAGCACCGTTGGTTGTGATGGCGCTGTCTCGCCGACAAGTACCTTGTGTTGTTGGCTCTGTTCCCAATCGGCATACCCTCGGCCAACTTGTTTTATGATGTTTCCCACCGTCTGATGACTGATACTCGTTAAGGTCAGACGATTGATCACATCCGCCGTAGTGCGATACACACTGCCCGTGGCTACTTCCGCAACCCGTTTCCTGAATAAGGCTGTATACCGCTGATACTTTTTCAGCCCTAATTGGGTATCTAACGGATAAAATCCCTTCGCGCGCGGCCCCTCTTTCCGTATGCGCCGGCGCAGATAGGTTACCGTACCGAATAGTCCTTGTATCGTACGGCGATCCCGACGTTCTATCTGATACCCTTGTTTCTTGTACTGTTCCACCAATTCTGTATCCATGGTTTCTAACGCACAAGCCAATGCCTCGGTGAAAAGGCGAATAAACAACTGCAATAATTTTGTTTCTCGTACGATAGCGGTATCGGATTCCTTTATTATTTTGATAATTTCTGTTACAATATATTCCATGAGAAGACCTTTAGTTGTGATATATTTTGCTGGCGAGGCAATATATCTATTATCTAGGTCTTCTCTTTTTTTTGCAATATCTTACCGAGAACTATTTTACTCTAAGGTGATGAACGTATGTGTCAAGAAGTTCTCGATAAATGTATTGACCTAGATAATAGTCAGACTCATCGTAATATATCTATTATTTAGGGTTTCTCTTTTTTGGACAATATCTTACCGAGAACTATTTTCACTAAAGGAATCAATGCAGTAGTTACACTAATTTATAATAAAAAAAGACTCTGTTTTTGGACAGAGTCTCAATAATAAAATTATTACTGCAGTAATTTGCTTACTTCATTTGTTTCGTCTATGGCATTATCAGCACCAGCAATAATAGCTCCCTGTGCTACGATACAGTCTAGATTTTTGTCTACCCGGACTTGTTCTACTTTTGCAACAACGTCTTTTTCAATTGGCGTAATTAATGTGTTTTCCAGTGTGTTTAGGCGCTGTGCAAGTTGTTTCCCTAAATCTTGTTTTTCTTGATCCGTTTTTAATGAAGGTGCTTTTTTAGTAAATTCTTCATTAGCAGATTTGATGGCGGATTGCATTTGAGCACTTACCTTTGGAAAATCCTTATGGGCTTGTACTAATGCGTCAAAATTAACATATCCCACACCCGAAGCAAAAGCAGATGTTGTTGCAATAATGCTCATCATACCTGCTATAGTCAAAGATGCTAATTGTTTTTTTAATTTCATGCTATATTCCTCCTGAATTTATTTCAATAATTTTTATTGTTATTGTGACTATGATTATAACAAACTTAATATAAAAAAACAACTAAACGAAGCCTATTTCCGACTATTTTTGTCTGTCTTTAAAGCGGTGTATTTTTTTTAGATGCTAATGTTTCCGTGTCGGTATCATCTAACTCTTCATCTTTAATATACATGTATTTATCCTTTTTCATTTTATCAATGATTTCCGGTACCATGGCAATCAATTTTTCAAAAGCCGATGCTTGATAACCGCCTTTTTTGATGGAAAACATTTCCACACGGTCACCCTTGATGACCAAAATTGCTGTGGGTTCCAATTTTGCGCCACCGCCGCCGCCAGCACTGTTGCGGCCCGTTTCACACTTTCCGTTATACCCGCCGGAAGCAAAGCCTAAGGTCACGTCAACAAAAGGAACAAGAATTGCGTCGCCGATATGTACGGTTTCACCAACAACGGTTTCTACTTTGATCATACGTTGGAAGTTTTCAAAAATTGTTTCCAAATTATTTTTTATGTAGCTATTATCCATGTGAGTGTTCCCTTCCTTTTTTTAGCCAGTGAAACAAAAATAAACGGACTGGCTTAGATAATATAAAGTTGATAGAATATGTAAGCAACACCGCCGGATATACACGGCCCGCAGCATATCCTTGACAGTCGTATTCTTCTTCAACAAAATTAAAGCGGAGTTCGTTCTTATTTAAAGGTATTGCAGCATATAATATTCCTGCGAATATGCCTGTTTCGTAAGGTTCAGGGAATCCTAATGAACCTTTTAAATAAAAAGAACGCATACGAGAATGTCGTAATATTTGCAGCAGATAAGCAGTTCCTGTTTCAATAAACGCTTCATTTAATACATATGGCCGCCACCAAGATATTGGTGGTTTTTCTTTAGGTGAGAATGTATTTTTGTTGACTGTTTTAATTTTCTCATAAGTTGTCTGCTGACTTTCCTGCTCTAATTTATGCCAGACTGATTGTGAATCGTCTTGACTTGGATCAGCAGTATCTTTGGATTTTGATGGGGGGGGTGGATACAGTATTTTTGCATGTGTGCCAGCGTATATACAGGATAGTTTGCAGGGGTTTGCCATATTGGTAATCTAATTCATAGTATAATGCATGTCCTAACCAATGCACTTTCCAATTAAAATGAAAAGGATCATGAATATATATTCGGCTTTCATATACTACAGGTATGCAAAGGCATATGATGAGGAGCATGAAGAATAGTACCGGAATAATGGTTAACCCATTCATACAATCACTCCTTGTCTATAATGTAATAGTATAATTATATTATTCTGCATTATATGGTTTGAATCCTTTTTTATATACCTATATTACTCTTGTTTGTTAAAAATACAATTAACATTTTCTGAACCAAAACAGCGTGAACAGGAAATGCAAAGAGAAGGTTCCGTATTTCCTGTTTTCCAAATTTTAGGAAGATCGGGCTGGCGTAATAAAGGGCGGCACATAGAAATAAATGCAACGGGATTTTGTTTTAAATATTGCTCCATATCAGTGGCAGAACGAAAACCACCTACAACGCCTATATCTATTTTGTTTTTGAGTAAGGTCGATATATCGGCCGCATATTTTGAAAAATACATCGGCTCTTTTGTACGGCGGATAGCACGAATAGGACCTTGACGAGGTAAGGAGGATGTATTGCCCCCGCTGATTTCAACAGCATTGATACCGATACGAGATATCCACAGAATGACTTGTTTGCTTTCTTCAAAAGTCATACCGCCTTCTTTCATAAAATCAGAACTATTGATTTTGACCCAAATCGGGAAATCCGGACCAACGGCTTGGCGGATAGCTTTTAAAGAAAATAAAAGAAAACGAGCTCTGTTTTCTAAGGCTCCACCATAGTCGTCAGTACGAGTATTATAATACGGTGTTAAAAATTTGCTGGCCAAATATCCATGAGCACCATGGAATTGAACACCATCAAAACCAGCTTTTTTTACTCGAACAGCAGCTTTTGCAGCATCTTGAATCAGTTTTTCAATTTCTTTTATTGTTAAGGCGTGCGATTCTTTACTGCCGGCATTCATCTCTGGAATTCCGCTCGGACTGACAATAATTCGGTTTTCTCCTTCAGGAACTAAGATTGCCGAACCCATGATGACTATTTGAGCAATAATTTTCCCGCCTTTATCATGAACACGTTTTGTCAGTTTTTGTAATGGCGCAATACAGTCATCTGTGTCAATGCAAATTTGGCAATGTTGATGAGGTTCCATGGGACTGATAGCCATCATCCCCGTAATAATAATACCCACACCACCGTCTGCCAAGGTTTCATACATCTGGATCAGGCTTTCCGTGGGGAATCCGTTGCTATCAGCTCTTCCCTCAAACGTTGCGGAACGGACAATGCGGCAAATTGTGTTGATACCGCCGATGGTTGTATTATCAAATAACATAAAATCTCTCCTTAAAAAACTAAATAATGCAAAAAAGTTTTTTTGCATTACCACCATTATATGATAAAACTAGTAAAAACGCTACAATTATTATTAATAATTCAGGTAATTTTCCTAAATCAACTTAGACATATCTCTTGTCTTTTCTAGTTAGACAAATGACATTTAGCAGATAAAGCATAATATATAGATTTCGTTGTATTAAGTAAAGATTTCGTGTATAATAAGGGTGTTTGTTAAAAGATGTTATACGAAGGGATGTTATGATCAATGGCTACTAGCATGGTAATAGGAACCCAATGGGGCGATGAAGGTAAAGGTAAGATTGTTGATTATTTAGCCCAAAAGGCCGATGTTGTTGTACGCTCTCAAGGCGGAAATAATGCGGGACACACGGTTGTTGTGGATGATAAAGCTTTTGCACTGCGGTTACTGCCTTCGGGAATTCTTTTTGCTGATAAAACGTGTATTATAGGAAGCGGCGTTGTTGTTAATCCAAAAGTTCTTTTGCAGGAAATAGAAAATATTACCTTGCAGGGAGTTGAAATCAGTAAAATAGAACTATCCACTCGGGCCCATGTTATTATGCCGTATCATATTCGGATAGATGAAGCAGATGAAAATTTGAAAGATACTTCCAAAAAAATTGGGACTACCAAGAATGGAATCGGTCCTTGCTATGCCGATAAAGTTAATCGGGTCGGCATCCGTGTGATTGACTTAATGGATGAATCTGTATTTAAGGAAAAACTTCGCTATAATATTGATACGAAAAATCGTCTTTTTGAAAAATATTATGGGGTACAAGGTTTTGATTATGATACAGTGTTAAAAGAGTATTTGATGTATGCTGAACAACTTCGTCCGTTTGTCAAGGATACAGATTATTCGGTAAATACATATATATTAGAAGGTAAGAAAGTGCTTTTTGAAGGAGCACAAGCATCTATGCTGGACTTAGATCATGGAACGTATCCATTCGTAACCAGTTCCAATCCAACTGCAGGAGGAGCATGTACGGGTTCCGGTGTAGGACCGCGCCGTATGCAGAATATTTTTGGTGTTGTAAAAGCATATACGACACGTGTGGGAGCGGGGCCTTTCCCAGCGGAACAAAAAAATGAAATAGGAGACTTGCTGCGTAATACAGGACATGAATTTGGTACTGTTACAGGTCGGCCTCGGCGTTGTGGCTGGCTGGATACGGCAGTTGTCCGGTATGCTGCTATGTTAAATAGTTTGGATTATTTGGCAATTACCCGCTTAGATATATTAGACGGTTTGGATAAAATTAAAATTTGCAAGGGATATATATATGAAGGCAAAGAACTAAAAGAATATCCAGCAAGTTTAAAAGTATTGGAAGCAGTAGAACCAATTTATGAAGAATTGGATGGCTGGAATACGGATATCTCACAATGCAAAAATTACGAAGAACTGCCAGCGAATGCTCGTTATTATGTGGAACGTATCAGTCAACTGGTTGGCGTGCCGCTAGGCATAGTTTCGGTTGGGCCTAATCGTTCGCAGACGATTGTATTGCATGACGTTTTTTAAGATACCATTTGGATAACACCATAACATAAACACAAAGAGCAGCTTTCTTCTTGAAGGCTGCTCTTTGTGTTTATGCTTTTACGATTTTGCTTATGATATCAATGTGATTCATTGGCATAATATGTACACCTGCAGAAAGCTTGCGAATTTCTGTATACTGTTCACGAGCAATTTCAATTCCCGCTTCTAAACCGCCTTTGCGGAGACGATTCATTATACGCCTGGGAATAGAAATACCTGGAACATTGTTTTCTAAATAGGCTGCCATTTTGATTCCCCGTAATGGCATAAGACCAAGCAGTATGGGAATATTGAACCGAGATGCATTATCTATAAAGCGTTTGGCTACTTCTAAATCGTATATTGGTTGGGTTTGAATAAATTCTGCACCAGAAGAGACTTTATTTGCTAGTTTTGCTATTTCAAGTGATTGGTCGGATGCTCCGGGATTTGCTGCGGCACCAATGTAGAAATGAGTAGCAGCTCCCAATGCATTTTCGTTGATGTCCGTGCCTGTATTGAGGGTATGGGCTAAGCGAATTAAACCACAAGTATCCGTTTCAAAAACAGCTTTCGCCTGGGGAGTATCACCATTTTGTGGATTATCACCGGTTAGAGTTAGGATATTATGTACACCTAGTCCGGCGGCTCCAAGTAATTCTGCCTGCAAGCCGATATAGTTACGATCACGGCAGGTAAGGTGAAAAATAGTTTCAATGCCGCAATCTTCTTGAATAATGTGGGCTAAAGCGATAGGACTCATGCGCATTTTTGCCATAGGACAGTCTGCAATATTAATGCCATCAACCATTCCTTTTAATGTTGACGCTTGTTCTTCGGTGATTTTAGCAGAAGCACTTTTTGGCGGATTCCAATTCTACTGTGATTGTGAATTCTCCCGCTTTGTGTTTTTCTTTTAATGTATTCATTGTTTTCCCCCCATTAATATATTTGCCAAACGGACTGTATCTGTGGCATTGCTGGCGTAAGCGTCAGCGCCTGCTTTATGTGCATATTCCGAGGTGAGTACGGCTCCACCGACAATAACTTTAACTGCCAAATTTTCTTTTTTAATGCCTGTATGGTTATATCAATTTGCGGCATTGTTGTTGTCATAAGAGCACTGAGTCCCACCAGCGGAGCTTTTGATTGATGAACGGCAGATACAATTTTTTGGGGAGAAACATCTTTTCCTAAATCAATGACTTCATACCCGCTGTTTTCTAAAAGTGCGATGACAATATTTTTTCCTAAATCATGAACATCGCCTTTTACTGTTGCGATAACAAAAGGCCCTTTTCTTTTGATATTAAATTTTCCTGGCAGTGCTTTTTTTAAAGCTATAAAAGCTGCTTGCATTGTTTCTGCCGCTATCATTACTTGCGGTAAGTAACAGCGTCCTTTGCCATACTCTTCTCCAATTGCTGTCATAGCGGCAGTGAGGCCATCGTTTGTAATAACCATGGGATCTATACCGGCATTCAAAGCTTCGTTTAATAAGGAACCAATTTCTTCTTTTGAACCATCTCGTACAGCTTGTTGAATTTTTTTTAAGGGGGAAAGGGTTTTATTGTTTTTGAGTTGATGCTGATTTTCGATAGGCTGATTTTGAAAGCGAGTAATATAATTATGGGCGGCGGAATCATAACCGAGTAATAGAAGAGAACGAACATAAGCATCTATTAAATCGGACTGTAATGGATTCATAATTGGAGCGTTGAGGCCAAAAGCCAGTGCCATAGCTAAAAAAATTGGCATTTAAACCAGAACGGCCGGGCAATCCAAAGGATATATTGCTTAATCCCATGACAGTAGGTATTTTTAAGGTTTCTTTGTAAGTGCGTAGTGTCTGCAGCGTTTCTTTTGGCGCGTTAGTTGAGGAGGCTGCTGTAAGAACCAAGGGATCTGCTAATAGGTCTTCATGGCGCAGGCCTGTTTGCAAAGCTGCCTTGTATATTTTTTTGATTAATGCGAGCCGGCCAGCTGCTGATTCCGGAATTCCTTTAGGTCCTATAGGCAGACAAAGAACGGCGGCGCCGTATTTTTTTGCAATGGAAAAAATAGCGGACATTTGTGAGGAGTCAGCATTGACAGAGTTTATTAAGGTTCGTCCAGGATATATACGAAGTGCTTTTTCTAAAACCGCAGGACTCGTTGAATCAATAATTAATGGGGTATCTACCAGCATAGAGAGTTCTTTAACGACATTTTCCATAAGTGCTGCTTGGTCGACGTCAGGAACGCCCATATTGATATCCAAAAGATGTGCACCTGCTTTTACTTGGTTTAGTGCTTCGGTCTTAATTGGAACAAAATTTTGTTCTTGTAAATCTTTTTGCAGCGCTTTTCGTCCTGTAGGATTAATGCGTTCACCGATAATGACGGGAGGATGACCACCGCCGATGTATACAATGCTGGTTCGGGAAGTGAGTGCTGTAGGAGGTGTAATTGTTTTTCGCTTATAGGGTACCGCACGATCTAAAGCTTGTTTCATAGCGGCTAGGTGTTCTGGCGATGTGCCGCAGCAACCGCCAATATATGTAGCACCAGAATTAACCATGGCTTGAACATACTCGGCCATGTCATTGGGGCGTAGGGGAAAAACAGTTTTACCGTCAATTAGTTTGGGTAATCCTGCGTTAGGCTGAATAACAAGCGGTAAATTACTTACGTCGGACATACGGGTAATAAGAGGAATTAATTTATCCGGACCTAGAGAACAGTTTGCTCCAATAATAGAAGCACCCAAGCTTTCCAAAAGCACGGCAGCTGCTTCTGGTGTTGTACCCGTAATAGTTCGACCGTCTTCGCTGAAAGAAAACTCACACATAATGGGGATGCTTGGAGCGGCATCTTTAACGGCCAATATTGCTGCACGCATTTCCTGGATATCAATAATAGTTTGAATAAGTAATATATCGGCACCCGATTCAGCTAATATGCTGGCTTGTTCATAGTAAGCTTGGTATACGTCTTCAAAATCAGTGTCTCCTAAAGGGGTAATAAACTTACCGGTAGGTCCCATGTCACCCAAAATTTTAGTATTTGTCCCATCAACGGCCTTTTTTGCATTAAACATAGCAGCCCTGCATATTTCTTTTACTTTATCAGCACATCCGTATTCACTCAATTTGATGCGATTAGCTCCGAACGTATTTGTTTGAATCAAATCACTACCAGCTTTTATGTAACTACGATGAATATTTTCAATGGCTTGCGGATGTTCTATGTTTGATAATTCAGGACAATCTCCAGGCCGTAAATAACCTTGTTGCTGCAATACGGTTCCCATAGCGCCATCTAATAAAAACATATAACAATCATTCCTTTCTAGAAGAACAAATATTGTGCATAGAACAATTGCAACAACCAGAGGGGATACTGTTTTTGGCAGCCGAACGAGCCATACCAATAATTGCGGTAATAGATTTTTGAGGTACAAGCATGCAGCCGGAAGTTATATGAATATCAATTTGATCAGCATGTATAGCTTTAATTAAATTCAGTTGCTGCGTCAGAGGCCAATCTCCATATCCAGGACTATAACGCCAGGTAGTTTCATAGCCTTGTTTTGCCGCCATTTTATCAATATAATGATTTAACTGATCGGCAATTGTTTCAGTAGCGGTTGTGGCTGCTGCATCCAGCATAAGCCCCCTGGAATATTCTTTTTTTGAAAATAGGGTGTTAATTTCTTTTTCTATGTCACTGCCAATCGTTACTGCCATGATAATTGCGATTTTTGCATTTTCTAAATGTTTTCGAATTTTAGAGCCTTCAACAGTAAAAGGTTCTTCGCATAAGAGTTGGTAGGATTCGGCATCATAGCCACATTGTTGGAAAATACCCCGTGGTTTGGCAATAGCTAGTGCAGTCGTACATGCGTCTGCAACAATTTTATCAGAAAAATTTTCAGCTGCGCGCAAACCAGCATATCGCCTTGTTTCCGCGATGTCTATTTTTTGAAGAAATCCATTAAATATAGGCATAATATATTTCCCTTCATATAACAAAAAAGACTCTTTCACAAATGAAAGAGTCGAATCTACGTGCTGTTCTCTCATCTGTCAGATAATATCTGCAGGAATTAGCACCGCTTTTGCGGTTGCCGGATTTCATCGGGCCTGTCCCTCCATCGCTCTTGATAAGAGTTATCCTTATTAATATATCAGTTTTGCGTGTATTTGTAAAGATTTTATATAATAAATGTTTTATACTATTTTAGCAATTTGTGAGTTATAAACTAAAATATAAATACAAATCGATATTTTTTTATGCTTAAAAGTAATATTGATAATTCTAAAATAATATGATATTGTAATTAATATAAAAGTGTGTTGTATTATGTGGAAACAATAGCAAAGGAAGTGGAAAAATATGTCTTTAGTAGAAAAACAAGCAATCTATAGAGATGAAAATGTTCCTAAACAATCTAGTATTGATAAAATTCTGGATACTTACGCAGGTGAAAAAGGGACGTTGATTCCTATTCTGCAAGACACACAAAGCTTGTTTAATTATCTGCCAAAACCGGCGTTGCTGTATATTGCAGATAAGACGGATATCCCTATTTCTACTATTTACGGCGTGGTAACTTTTTACTCGCAGTTTCATTTACAGCCCCGCGGACGTAATATTATTTGTGTCTGTCAGGGAACGGCATGTCATGTACGCGGCGGAAAGGTTATTCTTAAGGCTGTAGAAAAAGAACTGGGAATTAAGGCAGGACATACGACCGAAGATTTACGCTTTACATTGGAAACGATTGCCTGTCTGGGGGCATGTGGATTGGCACCGGTTATGAAAGTCAATGATGATACGCACGGCCGCATGACGAAAGAGGAAATTATTAAGGTGCTGGCACAATATGAATAGGCTACAGCTGTAATTTTGGTGGAACTAATACGGAAACCTATCCCAAAAAGTGCTGCTATATAGTAACGGGAATGGTACCTAGAGAAAAAACTATAGGAGAAGAGGATCGCGTATGATGATTACAGCAGAAAAATTACAGGAAATACGAGACGTATATAAAACTGCGGTTGCCCTTCGGTTGGAAAAAAGCGATAGGAAGGAACAGCCGGGAGCTTTTGATGTACTGGTATGCGGAGGCACAGGCTGTAAATCCTCCGGGTCCACAGAGATCCGAAAACAATTAGACAACGAATTGGCAGCGAGGGGAAAGACAGATACAGTACACGTGGTACAGACAGGTTGTCATGGTTTTTGCGAAAACGGTCCCTTGATGATTATTTACCCGGGGCAGATTTTTTATTGCCGTGTCAAGCCGGATGATGCGGCGGAAATTGTAGAAAGTCATTTATGTAACGGCCAGCCTGTCGAGCGCCTGCTCTATCACGATCCCGTAGATGGAAAGGCGGCATGGACGGCGGCGGATGTTTCGTTTTATAAAAAACAAAAACGTATCGTATTGGAACATTGCGGTCGGATTGATCCAGAGAAAATAGAGGAGTATATTGCAGTGGGAGGATATGCTGCGTTAGTCAAGGCCCTTACGGAAATGACACCGGATGAAGTAATCGAAGAAGTGATTGATTCCGGTCTGCGGGGACGAGGCGGAGCCGGATTTCCGACAGGTAAAAAGTGGAGTTTTGCGAAAAATGCAGAAGGCGATAAAAAATATATCATCTGCAATGCGGATGAAGGAGATCCGGGGGCTTTATGGACCGAAGTGTTCTCGAAGGAGACCCGCACCGAGTACTGGAAGGAATGGCAATAGCGGCCTATGCTATTGGTGCAGAGGAAGGGTATATTTATGTGCGGGCGGAATATCCGTTGGCGGTGCAGCGGTTAAAAATAGCGATTCATCAGGCGGAAGAAAGCGGTTTTTTGGGAAAAAATATCATCGGCAGCGGGAAAAACATTATGCTGCATATTAAAGAAGGGGCGGGAGCCTTTGTCTGTGGAGAAGAAACGGCACTTATTGCATCGATTGAAGGTCGCCGCGGCATGCCAAGACCCCGACCACCATTTCCGGCAAACGAAGGCTTGTGGGGAAAGCCGACTAATAATAATAATGTTGAGACCTATGCCAATGTAGCGCAGATCATTAATAAAGGGGCCGCATGGTATCGACATTTTGGTACAGCGGAATCGCCGGGTACGAAAGTATTTGCCCTAACCGGAAAAATAAACCATACGGGATTGGCTGAAGTGCCTATGGGGATTACCATGCGTGAAATTATTTATGATATCGGAGGTGGTATCTTAGACGGGAAAAAATTTAAGGCAGTGCAGATAGGCGGTCCTTCCGGAGCCTGCCTTCCAGAGGAACTGCTGGATTTACCGGTAACGTACGATTCTTTGACGGAAGTAGGGGCCATGATGGGATCCGGCGGACTGGTAGTCATGGATGAAACAACCTGTATGGTGGACGTAGCTAGGTTCTTCATTAATTTTACACAATCTGAATCGTGTGGGCAGTGTACCCCGTGTCGGGAAGGTACCAAACGCATGCTGGAAATATTAACACGGATTACAGAAGGCGGCGGGTCCGAAAGCGATTTGGAATTATTAGAGATATTGGCGAGGAATATAAAGCAGGCTTCTTTGTGTGGCTTGGGGCAGACAGCGCCGAATCCGGTTCTCAGTACGATCAAATATTTTCGTGACGAATATGAGGCACACATTAAGGAAAAACATTGTCCGGCGGGAGCCTGTGAGAGTCTGGCCAGTTATATCATTACGGATGCGTGCAAAGGGTGTGGGGTATGTGCACGGAACTGCCCGGTCCATGTTATAACGGGAAAAGCAAAAGAAAAGCATCGCATTGATCAGGAAAGATGCATTAAATGCGGTACCTGCTATACTAATTGTCCGTTTGACGCCATTATCAAAGGGTAAGGGGGCATGAGTATGAAAACAGTATCTTTGACAATCAATGGAATTGTTGTTAAAGCACCACAGGGTTTTAGTATATTGGAAGCAGCCCGTTCAGCCGGTATTTATATCCCGACGCTTTGTTATCATCCGGATCTGGTACCGGAAGGAGCTTGCCGCATGTGCATTGTGGATGTCAGCGGGGTAAAAACATTGGTGGCATCCTGTATGTATCCTGTGGAAGAAGGAATGATTGTTAAAACGAATACGGCAAAAGTGCGGGAGGCACGGCGTATGGTGATAGAACTTTTGCTGGCAAATCATCCGAAGAATTGTTTGACGTGCCGTAAAAACGGAGATTGTGAGTTACAGACGATGGCGGCTGATATGGGAGTCCGGACGCATCGGTTTGATTGGGGAGAGCGGAAAATACATACGTTTGATGCGTCCAATCCTTGCTTGGTTCGCGATCAAGAAAAGTGTATTTTATGTGGACGATGTATTCGTGTATGCCGTGATATACAACAAATGAATGTATACAGTTTTGCCAATCGGGGGTTTTAATTCTATTGTTTCAACGGCGTTTGAACAAGATTTAAGCAAAGTAGCCTGTACGTATTGCGGACAGTGTGCCAGTCTTTGCCCGACGGGAGCCATCGTTGAGAAAGATGATACAGAACGGGTATGGGAAGCGATAAATGATCCAGAAAAAGTGGTGGTTGTTCAAGTAGCGCCCTCTGTCCGAGTAGCATTGGGAGAAGAGATGGGGATGGAAGCCGGCAGTATTGTAACTGGGAAAATGGTGGCGGCACTTCGGAACTTAGGCTTCGATAAGGTATTTGATACAAACTTTAGTGCTGACTTGACGATTATGGAAGAAGGATTTGAATTCTCGATCGACTGACAAAAGGCGGAGTGCTGCCGATGATAACCTCATGCAGTCCGGGATGGGTGAATATGTGTGAGCTGAAATATCCGGATTTATTGAACCATTTATCCACGGCTAAGTCTCCGCAGGGAATGTTCGGCACAGTCATAAAAACTTACTTTGCCCATCAGGCAGGAATTGATCCGGCACATATAGTCAGCGTTTCTGTTATGCCATGCACTGCGAAAAAAGCGGAGTGTGTGCGGCCGCAATTACGTGATTCGGGGTATCAGGATGTTGATATTGTGATTACGACGCGTGAATTGGGACGGATGCTTCGCGAAGCAGGCATTGATTTCAGGAGCATCCGGGCTGTGGATTTTGATTCACCATTGGGGTATGGAAGCGGGGGCCGGAGCTATTTTTGGAAGCAGCGGCGGCGTCATGGAAGCAGCACTTCGCACGGTAGCAGATGTTGTGACAGGACAGGATTTGTGGGATATAGAGTATACGGAAATACGGGGGTTGGATCGTACAAAAGAGGCGCAGGTACAGCTGGGAGATAAGGAAATTCGGATTGCGGTGTGTAATTCCCTGGGAGCAGCGCAAAAATGATGGACAGGGTGCGAAAGGGTACGGCATCGTATCATTTCATTGAAATCATGGCCTGTCCGGGTGGTTGTATCGGAGGCGGCGGACAGCCGGTTCCGACCAATATGGATATTAAGAAAAAACGTGCGGAAGCGTTATATAAAATTGATGAATATTCCCAATTCCGAAAATCCCATGAAAATCCCGATATTAAAACTATTTATAAAGAATGGTTGGGACAGCCATTAAGTGAAAAATCCCATCATTACCTGCATACTACATATGGCAGGCAAGAACGCTAGGTACCCTTGATTAGTTAAATAAAAACGGCTGTAGATGAAGGTTATGAATGATTTCTATATGCCGTTTTTGTTTTTTTTATTAGTGTAAAACCATGAGTTATCAAGAAGAAATACCTGTTTTTTTCGTGAAATTCATAAAGACCTATGATATACTATAAAGTAGCAAAACTTTTATGTGAAATGAGGTGGCATTGGTGGCACATATCATTGCCGTAACGAACCAAAAAGGGGGCGTCGGGAAAACGACGACTGCTGTTAATTTAAGTGCTTGCTTGGCGACAGCGGGAAAACGCACACTTTTGATCGATCTTGATCCGCAAGGAAATGCTACTAGCGGATTGGGAATAGATAAAGAAAAATTGGAAGGCAATTTGTATGATTGCATTATTGAGAAAGTCCCCATGACCGAGGTTTTGCAGAAAACTGCAGTGAAGAAACTCCATATTGTTCCTGCAACGATGGATTTAGCTGGAGCAGCGGTAGAGCTGGTTAATATGGAAGGGCGTGAAACCATTTTACGGCAAGTACTTCAATCTATTCGGGATATGTATGAGTTTGTTGTTATTGATTGTCCTCCGTCATTGGGATTATTGACTATTAATGCGTTGGTGGCGTCTGATTCAGTAATTATTCCCGTGCAGTGTGAATTTTATGCATTGGAAGGTTTGGCACAGCTGATGCAGACGGTAGAAATGGTACGGGACAGCATGAATAAAAATTTGCGACTATTAGGATTGGTTCTTACTATGTTTGATGGAAGAACTAATTTATCGATTCAAGTTACGGAAGAAGTTAAAAAATATTTTAGCGGACAGGTTTTTAATACTATTATTCCAAGGAATGTCCGTCTGGGGGAAGCTCCAAGCCATGGTGAACCCATTACTACGTATGATCCGCACTCGCGGGAGCAGAAGTATATAAGAAATTGGCAAGAGAGGTGATTGACCGTGTCGGTTAAAAAAAAAAGGACTGGGGGCAGGGACTGGATTAGGAAAGCGGTTGGAAGCCTTGGGCCTTACAGAAAGTCATCTTGATGATGGCAGGAAATCTGCGCTGGAAATAAAAGTTACCGATATCGTACCCAATCCTCGACAGGCACGTAAGATTTTTCATAAAGAAGCGTTGCAAGCATTAGCAGATTCTATTAGTCAATATGGAATTGTCCAACCGATAGTAGTTCAAAAAAAGGAAAATGGAAAATATGAACTTGTTGCAGGGGAACGTCGCTGGCGGGCAGCTCAATTATGTCATTTAAAGACAGTACCGGCTATTATTAAAGAATATGCGGTTGATGTAGCTACGGAAATTTCTTTAATTGAAAATTTACAGCGCGAGGATCTTGACGCGATTGAAGAAGCAGCTGCCTATCAACTGTTGATTCAAGAATTTGAACTGACCCAAGAACAGGTATCCGTAAAGGTGGGTAAAAGTCGTTCTCATGTAGCTAATATGATGCGTCTTCTGCAGCTTCCGCGGTGTATTCAGGCAATGCTTTCTGATGGACGACTTACGATGGGGCAGGCTCGTCCGTTACTTATGTTGAAAAATGAAACACAGCAGCTGAATTTGGCAGAGCGAATTATTCGGGATGGTTTGTCAGCACGGCAAGTAGAAATATTGGCTAAAACAATAATGGAACACAAGGGAAAAGAAGAAAAAAAAACAGTAGAAAAAGATGCGTATTTGGAATCACTTCAAGATAAATTGAAAATGCATTTGGGTACTGGTGTTTCTATTCATTTGAATCATAAAAAAAATACTGGGAAAATTGAAATTTCATTTACTTCTGAAAAGGAATTTGAACGATTATTAGTTATGCTTACGGACGAAGAACAGAAAAGAGAATATACTATTTCTGATTTTAATGTTTAAAAAAATTATAATTAATTTACAATAGAGGTTGTTTTTTTTGCTTTTTTTAGTGTATTATAAAGTACGGACTTTAATAGATACTTCAGCAGGAGGAAAACATGTGGGATGGAATGAATATGGGGATGATGTATCTGGTTGCTGCCGGTGCAGTGGGCATTTTGCTATTGCTCTTGCTTGTATATATAGTGGTGTTAAATTATCGCGTTAATAAATTAACAAGGAAATATAATTTTTTTATGCAGGATGAAACGGGGAAAAGCGTAGAGACCAAATTACATGAAGATGTAGCACAGCTGCGTGAATTGTCGGACACGTTAGATTCCCTATACGGCACTCAAGCGGAAATGTTGACGATACAGAATCATTGTTTTCGAAAAATTGGTTTTGTGAAATATAATGCGTTTGATAACATTGGAAATCATCTGAGTTTTGCTTTTACGATTTTAGATGGTAAGAATGATGGTTTTTGTCTTTCCAGTGTGTATGGAAGAAATGAGTCACGTATTTTTGCGAAACCTATTGTTAATGGGCAAAGCTTATATAGCATGAGTGAAGAGGAAAAAGAAAGTTTGGAAAATGCATTGAATTACACGGGAGAAGTAACTGCCGTTAACAAAGAATGAAGAAGGGACCAATAATTGAATATCCAAACATATAAGCACCAATGGCAGTGTGAAGTAAAGAAAATAACCAAACAATTTCACGCACTTCGTAACAATCGAACAGGACCCATTTTGATTACGCCAAGGCAGTATAGACGTGTAATTATAACTGCTGCAGCGGCGGCAATATTGATTGTGATGGGAGCTGTTATAGGTGTATTTGAATATGTAGAATTACAGAATGTGCGGCAAAAGGAAATGTTGCATGAGCAGCAGCTTGAGATTATGCGGGATAAAACTGCATCATTGCAGGATAAAATGGATAAATTAGATTCACTGGATCAGGAATTACGCCAGATGGTGAAAGGAGCTGAAACTGGCGACAGCCCAAAAGGTGATGGTGGGGTAGCAGATAAGCCGAAGAAATCTCCGGACCTTTCTGCGGCAAGCTTTAATGATTTGTTACTTACCACCTCTCGTATGGAAACAAGGGTCAATGCTCGTGTTGTAAGCTTTATCACGCTAAAAACAGTTTTAAGTGACACAGCGGGTGAACAGGTTCGGGAAATGCAGCAATCTCATAAAAAATATGAATCGTCAAACTATCCATCTATTTGGCCGGTTAAAGGAACTATTACATCTAAATTTGGATACCGCGGTAATCCTATCGGTGGTGGAACGGGTTTTCACGAAGGCGTTGATATCGCTGTAGATTATGGTACACCTATACGAGCAACGGCATCGGGAACGGTAACAATTGCCGGCTGGACCGGTGGGTATGGCAACTTGGTAGAAATTGATCATGGCGGTGGATTTGTAACACGCTATGGTCATAATTCGATGTTGTTAGTTGTTCAAGGACAAACGGTTAAGACTGGTGATATTATTGCCTTGGCTGGTAGTACAGGAAACAGTACAGGTCCGCATTGCCATTATGAAGTTCGTGTAAATGGCACTCCAACGGATCCGATGTTATTTTTACCATAACATAACAGAGAAAGGAGTTATCTGAAAAGGTGACACGTACTCCTTGTCTTTTGATTAGGGAATGATAAATGAGAAAATACCACTTTTATTCTCATTTATATATTTACAAATGAGAATAAAAGTGGTATCATTAGCTTTACCGGACAGATTACATTTTGTAATTGGGCGAAAGCAACAGGTCAGCCTGTGGGAATTTAGGTACGTTCCCACAGGCTGTTTTTATATTATTTAATTTGAAGGAAGATATCAATATGTTACAACAAGAAATTCAATTGAAACGTAATACTGCAAGGTTATCCGTTATTAGCAATATAATTTTGGTGATATGTAAGCTCTCTGTTGGAATGTTAACTGGTACGGTCAGCATTATTTCGGAAGCTATTCATTCGGGAGTCGATCTTCTGGCAGCGGCTATTGCTTTTATGGCAGTTAAAAAATCATCATTGCCTCCCGACCAAGATCATGATTATGGACATGGAAAAGTAGAAAATATATCAGCTGCTTTTGAATCACTATTAATCATTTTAGCGGCAGTGTTTATTTTATCGGAAGCTATTACTAAGTTGACGGTACCTCAGGAACCACAATCATTAAATTTAGCCATTATTGTTATGTTGGGATCTAGTTTGTTAAATGTTTTTATTTCACGGCGATTATGTGCCGTTGGTAAACAGACTGGGTCACAAGCTTTACTGGCGGATGGAATGCATTTACGTACCGATGTTTGGACTTCGGCCGGTGTCATGGCCGGGATTTTGTTTATGAAAATAACTGGATTTTTATGGATTGATCCATTGATTGCTTGTTTAGTTGCAGGCGGAATTATGCGCGTTGGGTATAAAATGTGCCGTTCGAGTTACGATGATTTGACAGATGCGTCATTAAGTGAAGCTGAAGAAGGCCGAATCGGCAATATTATTATGAAAAATCCAGAAGTGTTGGGATTTCACCATCTTCGTACACGTATGGCCGGTCAGGAAGTATTGATGGATTTTCATTTGGAATTAGATAAAACATTATCATTGTGTCAAGCGCATACCATATCTGAAGAGGTAGAAGCGTCGCTGCATAAAGAATACGAAAATTGTGATCCTGTCATACATATTGACCCAAAATGATAATTCAATACGAAAAAATATAATGATCATACTCCGTGATAAGATACGGATATTTATATGCAGTATGGTTGATATAGGAGCATTGCTTTTTTTCGTTTCTGCCAATCAGGCATAATTTTTTCTACAAAAGCATAGAACTGGGAAGAGTGATTAGGATGTATAAGATGACAAAGTTCATGTAAAACAACGTACTCGGTGCAATAATTGGGCATAACCGCTAAGTATGTATTTAACGTTATTCTTTGCTTGTAGGGTATACAAGACCCCCAACGGGATTTCATCAAGCGCTGGCGGAATTGAGGTGGAGTAGTTATACCATATGGACGAACTAATTTTAGGCTTTGTTTAATGACAACAGGAAGATACTGTGTAGCTGTCTGGCGTAAAAATTTATGGTAAAGGCTGCGTTTATATGCCCAATCATCTGGCTGGGGTGTTTCTATTTGCAATACATTGTTTTCTGTGTATATTAAGTTTGATCGACTGTGGTTGACTTGTACTATCATCTTTTTCCCTAAAAGATATATCACGTCTTTTGATTTTAAAAATATTGTAGGGTGTAATATTTTCTGCTGACGTATTTGAGAGAGCACACGTAGAATAAAATATTTATGAATGGTGAGGAAGGTTTCTATGCGAGGTTGAGAAACATGGGGAGGGGAGGAAATATACACTGTTTCGTCCGGACGGATACGCAGATTGATGTTTTTTATGTCCTTTTTTTCCCATGTGTATAGAATAGATGTATTATCAAGTGTAATTTGGTGTATATGTATATTTTTCATGTTTATTCCTTTACGTTTATTTTTATAAAAATGGTGGGCCGAATCAGCAGTAGGAATTCTATATATAGGAAGTACATGTATGTTAAAACTGCAAATTTTATATAAAAAAACTGCAATCTTAAAATACGTGGTATAATATAATTATTTGAAAGGATGTTATTATAGATGTTGGATTTTACAGCGATTGATTTTGAGACAGCTAATAAATATACTAACAGTGCCTGTTCTTTGGCTGCTGTTACAATGCATGATCGACAATGTGTACAAGAGGCATATTCCCTTATCCATCCCCCATTTATGCGTTTTGATCCAGTAAATGTAGAAATTCATGGAATAACTGAAGATAAAGTAGCACAAAAACCAACTTTTGATGTGTTGTGGGCTGATATACGACGTCATTTGGAAGGCCGAATAGTTATTGCTCATTATGCGGTATTTGATATGCGTGTTTTGCGCAGTATGCTTAAAACGTACGAATTGGAACGGCCACAAATGCAATATGCTTGTACTGTGGAGATATCACGTAAAGTTTGGCCGGATTTACCAGACCATAAACTGAATACGATGGCCGATTATTTGGGTATTTCTTTCCAACATCATCAGGCTCTTGATGATGCAAGAGTGTGTGCGGCGATTGCATGTGCAGCGGCTGAAAAACTACATGCGGCTTCTTTTGAAGAATTAATGTTTCTTACAGGATTAACATTAAAACAGTTTAAGTAAATTGCTATATAGCGTTGGTTTTACAAAGAATGCAAAGTGATTATTGCAGAGTAATAGGATGAAATCACAATATAAAGAAAATGATGGTTTGAAAATCAGAAAAATGAAGGAAGAAACGTACGTTTGAATTTTTTCTTTGTTTTTCTGACTTTGTTTTTCTCTGTATTTTTAATAGCGTTTTATAATACAATGTACCGATTTATTTCGGATGTATTGCCGATAGAAATATCGAAATTGAGATGTAAACGTCCTCTTATTTTTAAAAAAAATTGCGCCTTACGTACTTTATAAAAAGTTTTTAAAATTTGGTTTTGAATAATTGATTTCGAAAATGCATACGGTTTAAAACGGAAGAGTTATCAAAATTCCGAAAAAGTAAGTATCAGGTAAACTAATAAAGAGTGAAACATGGATAGCTTACCCAAATTTTACCGCATCTTTTGAAAAAATGCTAATGAAATTTATATCAGAGGAAGATCCCATGCAATCTATTTTTAAATGGCATTACGAACAACGAATGGATACTGAAGTGGAAAGCAAGATTTGTGTCGAAAAATTAGAATGAAACAAAGCGTGTCAAGGATACCCGTCAGGTTGCCACGTTCACCGCTTTGAAATAAGAACAAGGTATGTATTGTCGTATCAGATGGACGTAAAGGCATGGTCAAGGCAGCCCGCGAAACGTTATTTGACTGCTTTTAGCAGTATTTTAAGGTTTATTTCATGCGTAACATATTGGGACATGTTCCTATAAAAAGAAAAAATATTTTGCCAAAAAACTCAAACAAATCTGGTTGCGGTCAGACTATGAAAGTGTTAAAAAATATGCCAATATATTCATGGGGGATTATGAACGGAAATAGCTGCCAAAGTTATAACTGCATTAGAAGAGGGGATGGGAGACTCGCTTTAGTTTTCAAGAAATGAATGCCAGAAAAATATCCTCTGCGAATTTTCTGGAGCGGTTAAATAAAGAAATCTGTCGCCGAACAAAGGTTGTTGGAATTTTTTCAAGTATGGATTTATTACTTTATTTTTAAGGCTTAGCATACCTTTTTATGTGAGAAGTTTTAGTCATTTTATCTATTGTAGTATGCTAAATAAAACTGCAATAGTATGTAAAATAATGTAATAATTATATCGTATTATTAATAAATAAATTTAGATACATATGTATCAGAGGAATCTTGAATGTGTTAAAATATAAGAATCATAAAGTGGGTTGAAAGGATCTGTTACATTGCGATTTTTACATCATATACAGCAAGATTTAAAGCTTTTTATTTATTTACACGTCATCATAATGATATTCCGCTGGTCTTTTATTGCAATTTATTCAGGGCAATTAAGCGATGCCAATATGCACGACGTATGGCTGACTTTTTGGTTTGGATTGCGTATTAGTTTAAAGACCGCGGCAGCGTTTACGGCAGTATCCTTGGTTTTTGCAACAATACCAGTCAGCTTTTTAAAAAAATGGCCGGGAGACCGGATTCGCTTAATTTGGGGAAGTATCAGTACTGCTGTATTGTCTTTTTTATTTATGGTTCGGATTCCTTATTATCGGGTATTCCATCAATCCTATAATATTATGCTTTTCAATGGAATGAAGGATGATAAAACCGCTATATGGCAGACCATGATTAGTCAATATCAATTATGGCCGCGTTTGGCCGGTTGTATTATATTGGCAGCGATTTTGGTATATCTGTGGTATCGTTTTTCACAAACAAAAACATGGACACCTAAAAAAAATGTACGCCTTGTTGTTTGCGTTATTGTTTTATTTTTACCTGTGTTTGGTATTTTTTGCAGATTTGGCGGAGCGTTTAATTCAGACAGTGGAGTTCCATGGGAGGATGCGGGACAAACACGGTCACATTTATTAAATGAAGCTATACTTGATGATGGGCAGGCGTTATATAGAGCATATAAGACATATCAGCGTGCCTATAGCAAGGCTCAACGCAAGATTTCACCACAGGAGTTAAAGGATGCGATTCGTACTTTAGGGGGAAATCCCAATGCTAAGACGATAGATGAAGCTTTTTTGCATAAAGCATCAGGTTCTCCACTGAAAACACCGCCTAAAGATGTGGTGCTTGTTGTTGGAGAGAATTATGCGTTATGGCCTCTTTTACCACAATATCAAGACCTGGGATTATGTCTGAGTGGAGAAAAATTAGCGAAAGGGGGAGCTTCTACGTATCAATTCTTGGCGGCAGGAAACGGTACAATAACGTCACTTAATGGTTTGTTTACCGGTCTTCCTTATGTAGGATTAGCACCTAATTATATCCAAAATCCAGATGGAGCATATGGAATGGGTATTGGAATGCTTATGAAAAAAATGGGATATAAAACGGTTTTTTGGTATGGAGGATTAAGCAGCTGGCAAGATATAAAGGCATTTACTCTTCGAGAAGGGTTTGATGAATTTCATTGTTCTGATGAAATGCCGCCGCAAGATGAAGGAACTTGGGGAGTTCCTGATGGAGAACTATTCAATGCTATTCAAAAATATATGGCAAAGGATACGGGAAAAACCTTTCATATGATTATGACGACAACGAATCATCCGCCATTTGCTTATAATGTAGATGCTTATGGTTTTCCTCGCAAAGAAGTTACAGAAAAACTGCCTAAAACGATTCCAACAGATAAAGCAACAATTGACCAGTTAGGCCATATTTGGTATGCAGACAATGTTTTGGGTAAATTTATTGATGATGTTTCGGATAAGGACCCTAGTGCCTTATTTGTTGTAACCGGCGATCATGCAGAACGTTTTAATTTTGCTACGGATGTGTCTTTGCCGGAACTGAGTGGAATTCCTTGCTTCTTTTATGGCGATGGGGTTACTCCGAATATGCTGCCTCCTGAAGCGGCAGGAAGTCATCTACAGATTATACCGACTCTTGCGGAGTTCATTTTGCCGCAGGGTGCTGAATATGAAGCGTTGCTTCCACCGCTTACGAGGTCACAACAGGCGTTTAACTATCGATTGGTTATTAACAAGGGATCCATGATGGAAGAGAAAAATATGCATGATATGTCATACGAGAAATATATTACAGCGGCGCGTACTATTGCGATATGGCGTATTTTGAAAGGCAATGCAATACCTTAATATAAAGTAAAGCTGCCTTTCGTGCGTTAGCTATATAATCTAATGCACGAAAGGCAGTTTAATATTTATGCAGATAAATTATTTTTTTTCAATGTTTTGCAAATGCAATAAACAGGGTTCTATTTGGACGCCTTCACGGGGATCATTGCCGGATTGGTATGTATAATTGATACAATAATTCATAAAGCGGATTACTTTACTGACAGCATCATGAAGAGAAAAGTCTTTTAAAAGACAGCCGGTAAGAACACTCGTAAATAAATCACCGGTTCCACAGGTGTTGAAGGGAATACGGGGACTTGTGTATTCGTCAAACGAAGCAGTCATGCTATCATAACTGATATTTTTGATTTCATCATTTGAGGCAGGAACGCTGGTAATAACAATTTTGCTCGGTCCTAATGCAGATAATTTCTGACACCAAGTAGTTATTTTCTTAGTTGTAGGTATTTCTTCTTTATACGGAACATCAAGAAGTAAGCAAGCTTCGGTATAATTGGGTGTTATTACCGTAGCTTTACTGATGAGATGATGCATAGCTTCAATGATAGCTGGTTTGAATACAGGATAAAGATTTCCGTTGTCGGCCATGGCTGGATCTACGATGACTATAGTATCTTTTTTGGCAAAACGGGAAATGGCATCTTCAACGATAGAAATTTGTTCCGCATTTGCTAGAAAGCCGCTATATATAGCATCATATTCATAGCTATTTTTTTGCCATATATCCATAAAATGCCGCATATGAGGGGAAAAATCATAAAAATCGATATTATCATAGGTTAAATTATTACTGTATATGGCGGTTGGAAAAGGGCAAACTTGTATACCCATTGTAGATAATACCGGCAGTACTGCAGTTAAAGAGCACCTTCCAAAAGCACACATATCATGAATTGCCAAGACTCGTGGTGTTTTCATTTTATACCTCCTAATGTAAACTGTACTAATATTTTAATGCAAAATATGCATAGTGTAAATGGGACAGATGGGGAATATTTCTGTCCCTTATATATACTTTATTTTATTTAGAATGAGTATAATTTCTTGTCAATATACATGTCTCATGATAAAATATAAAGACATTGATGTCCGTGCTTTTGCATGGATTTTTTTGTTAGAAAGGAAACACTATGGATAAAAATCGACAAGGTAGAGCTCCTTTTGTAGAGGCTTTGGAAGCGTATGTACATCGACAAATGATGCCGTTTCATACGCCGGGGCACAAGATGGGAAAAGGGGCCTCTTGTTATCAGAAACATCTTTTTGGAGGAGCGTTAGCCCGGGATTTGGGATTGATGTATGCTTTGGATGATTTGTTCCAACCGGAAGGACCCTTGCGGGAGTCTATGCAGCTAGCATCTGATTTATATGGTGCCGATCGAACTTTTTTTCGATAAATGGAACAACTGCTTGCGTTCAAGCGATGATATTGGCAGTATGCCGATGTGGGGAGGAAATCCTTATCCCGCGGGAATCGCATAGTTGTGTAATGAGTAGCCTTATTATGAGCGGAGCTGTACCCGTGTATATGGAGAGCCGTTTCGCACAAAAGGAACAAATATCACTGGGCCCGGATATGGATAGTTTACAAAAAGCTTTGGATAAGCATCCGCAGGCTAAGGCTGTTCTTTTTACATACCCCACTTACGATGGGATTGCGTGTAATCTTCGAGATATGGCGGCGTACGCACATAATAAAGGATTGGTGGTTCTTGTTGATGAAGCACATGGGGCTCATCTTCCATTTCATGAGGATCTTCCAGATACGGCATTATCTTGTGGTGCAGATTGTGTAGCACAAAGTACACATAAGTTAGCAGGATCATTAACACAGACATCGATGTTGCATTGCCGTAAAGGGTTTAGCGGTACCGGAAAAGTTGCAGTGGCTATGACTCTTGTTCAATCGACGAGTCCCAATTATTGGTTTTTGGCATCGCTTGACAGTGCCCGCTGTCAACTCGCGTTACAGGGAACGGAATTAGTGGGAAGTGCTGTTGAATTAGCTCGCGAGTTGCGTAATCAATTGAATAATATTGAAGGAATAGTTTCTTTTGGAAAGGAAATTCTTTCTTATCCCTGCGTAAGCGGATTTGATGAAACTAAAATTACTATCGATTTTTCTCGAATCGGTTTTTCTGGCCGACAAGCAGAACTTTTGTTGCGACAGCAGGGAATCGAAGTGGAGATGACAGCGGGAAATCATGTATTAGCGCTGATTACTATAGGCGATGATAAACGGAGCATTGCATCATTACTGCGGGCTTGCCAAAAAATAGCATGTGGAAAAAGACAAAAGACCATAGATATGAAAGAACCATCTTTGCCACACCCTGAAATAGTGATTTCACCGCAGAAAGCATGGAATGGGCAGGTTGAAGCAGTTCCCCTGACGGAAAGTGAAGGGCGTATTGCGGCAGAAACCATAACTTTTTATCCTCCTGGGATTCCGGTTATTTCTTTAGGGGAACGAGTTACTAAAGAATGTTTGGTATATATAATAGATAAATTGACTTATGGATATATTCCTCATGGGGGTTCAGATAAAACGTTGCAGACGTTGCGCGTCCTAAATTATTATGATAAAGAAGGGAGATAACATGGCAGGATATTTAATTATATTAGAAGGCGGCGATGCTTGCGGCAAGGCAACACAGACAAAACTTCTCCATGAACATCTGCAAAAAGATGGAGAGCAAGTACGGTCTGTCAGTTTTCCCGATTATGATAGTCCGTCCAGTACACTCGTAAAAATGTATCTGGGGGGGGCTTTTGGCAAAGATGCAGATGCAATTAATCCTTATGCAGCGTCGACTTTTTATGCGGTTGATCGATTTGCGTCATATCAAATGAAGTGGAAAACTTTTTTTAAGGAAGGCGGTATTATACTGGCAGATCGGTATACTACAAGCAATATGCTATATCAGATGATAAAGTTTAATACCACGCAGGAACGCCAGACATATTTACAATGGCTTTGTGACTTGGAATTTTATAAAATGGGACTTCCTGTACCGGATTTAGTTATTTTGTTGGATATGCCGTTGCAAGTAAGTGAAAAATTAATGTCTCAGCGAAAAGGAAAAACAGGTGGACGGACTGGTGATATTCACGAAAAAAACAGAGAGTTTTTAACTAAGTGTCATCATGCCTATCATGAACTTGCGAAAACTTACGGCTGGCAAAAAATTGACTGTACAAAAGGAGAAGAACTAAGATCACCGGATGATATACATCTAGATATTTATACGAAAGTAAAAGCACTGTTAAGGAAACAGAAGAATACGAATGAAATAATCTGAAATTATAGACTTTATAGGAAAATACTTTTATAATAAACTAGATAGACATTATTTTCGAGGAGGTTTTTGTGGTGGATGATTCATATTTTGCCGATATCATTGGCCATGACAGAATAAAAAAACGTCTGCGGCATTTAATTGAAATTGATCGAATGCCTCATGCGATTATTTTTACCGGATCCTCTGGCTTGGGAAAAACTAGTATGGCTGTAGCCGCTGCTTCGGCAATGGTACATCGTCGAGTTCTTTCCAATTGGAAAGAGTATGGGGAACAGTTTATTGTACAAGATCGAGATGATGTTTATTTTTTGGCACCTATGGGATCCATGCTTAAAGTTGATCAATTTCGTCAGCTTCAGGAAAAACTTATGCTTATGGGAGAACTTGGCAGTAAACGCATTTGCCTTATTGATCATGTAGAGACAATTAATAAGGAGTTTGCGAATCGCATGCTGAAAATATTAGAAGAGCCGCCGCTGGATGTTTGTTTTTTTCTTGTTACAAATCAAATTGATATATTGTTACCGACAATTATTTCCAGGTGTGTTGTTTTTTCTTTTGAACCCGTAGAAGATAAAGAAATGGCCGATGGATTGGTTCGCCTGCGAGGTGGTACCTTTAAAGACTATGAACAAGCGATTCTGTGGGGCGGGGGAAATGTGCGGACCGTACTGGATTTATTGGATGGGAAAGGAACGGAAAGTGTGCACTGTGCTCTGGAATTTCTCCGTCTTATGTCAAAGAATGCGTGTCCCTATGCGAAATGGCTGACGATATCAGTTGCTTTTACAGATAAAGATACAATGGGAATTTTACGTTGGATAGGTATTTTTTTGCGTGATATGATAGTTATTCGAAACGGGAGCACCCCGGATCAGATACGATTGAAACAATATAGAGAAAATATAATAGAATTGATTCCTTTTTGGTCTGATGAAGCGATATTTAATGGATTAGAAGCTCTTGATGCGGGGACAGAAGCTGTTTTGCGTCATGTTAATACACGACTTGTCTGGGATTATGTTATTATCCGATTCCAGCAATCAAAAGGAGGAATTTAGGTGATAGTTGTAGGCGTACGTTTTAAGGCAGCCGGTAAAGTATACTACTTTGATCCTACGGGTATCGAATTAAATATAAATGATGGCGTTATTGTGGAAACCGCTCGTGGTATGGAATATGGAACCATTGTTATTGCTCCCCGAGATGTTCCTGATAGTGAAGTAGTACAGCCATTAAAACCAATAATTCGTAAAGCAACAGCAAAGGATCAACATCAGGTAGAAAAGAACAGAGAACGAGAAAAAAAAAGCGCTTTCGATTTGTCTTGAAAAAATTGCGAAACATAAGTTGCCAATGAAACTTATTGATGTAGATTATACATTTGATATGGGAAAGATTATATTCTTTTTCACTGCGGACGGACGTATTGATTTTCGTGAACTTGTGCGTGATTTAGCTTCGGTTTTTCGTACACGCATTGAACTCCGTCAGATTGGATTGAGAGACGAAGCAAAGATGGTCGGAGGGATTGGTTGCTGTGGCAGACCTTTATGTTGTGCATCTTTTTTAGGTGATTTTAAACCTGTATCCATTCGTATGGCGAAAGGGCAGGGAATGTCGCTTAATCCGACTAAAATTTCGGGTATTTGTGGAAGACTTATGTGTTGTTTGCGTTATGAAAATGATTTATATACGTCAGGCGAGCTGAAATGTACTAATTGTCAACACAGGTCTACAAAATCTGAAGAACAAAGCGCCCCGGTTGTGGGACAGCGGATTATTACCGATGAGGGATTGGGGACAATATTGCGAGTCCATATGAAGGATCATACTGTTAAAGTTCAATTAGAGTCAGGACATACTGTCAATGTATCTTGGGCGGATATTGCCGTTCCAGATCAAGATGATTAAACTTAATAAGCACGAACGTCTTGATGATCTTGTCCTTGATGGAATGAAAATTATACAGCGGGATGATCAATTTTGTTTTTCTTTAGATACAGTGTTACTAGCACATTTTGGAGATGTACCGTATGGACCGGTTCTTGATTTGGGAACAGGAACGGCGGCGATACCTCTTATTTTGACCGCGCGCGGAGCGAGAAATATTATTGGGATAGAGTATAATCCGGTTATGGCAGATATTGCTCACCGTAATGTTGAACTGAATAGCCGAAGTGATTATATTCGTATTACAGAAGGCGATTACAGGAAGTTAAAAGATTGGTTTTTAAGTGGTGCTTTTTCCGTTGTTTATGCCAATCCGCCGTACCGGGAAATAGGCAGGGGTGCAGAAAGTAAAATTGAGGGTGTTCGCCGGGCCTGCCATGAAGAAACTGTTTCACTAACGGATGTAATAAAAGCCGCACGCTATGCTCTTAAATACCATGGACGTTTTCGCATGGTCCATATAACGGAACGACTAACAGATGTATTGACAGCGATGCGAATGTATAATATAGAACCAAAGTCTTTGTGTATGATTCATGGGCGAATTCATAAACGGGCCAAGCTTTTTCTTATTGAAGGCATTCGCGGAGGGAAAACAGGTCTTACCGTGCAGCCTCCACTTATTGTTCATAATGAAGATGGTTCCTATACACAGGTCATCCTGGATTGGTATGGCAAAAAATGATATTAAAATAAAGAGGTATGCTATGGCAGAAGTATTTAAAAAAGGAACATTATATCTTTGTGCGACCCCAATTGGAAATCTTGAAGATATTACATATCGGGCTGTGCGCTGTCTCAAAGAAGCGGATTTAATTGCTGCGGAGGATACTCGTCATACAAAACTGCTTTTGCGTGTTTATGGGATTGAAACTCCCCTTACCAGTTATCATGAACATAATAAAGAAACAAAAGGACCACAGCTTTTAAACCGGATGTTGGCAGGAGATATGATTGCGTTAGTGAGTGATGCGGGCATGCCTGCTATTTGTGATCCTGGCAATGATCTTACTAAACTGTGTATAGAACATAATATTTGTGTTGTACCTGTTCCGGGAGCGAATGCTGGACTTACGGGATTGATTGCGTCGGGTATGGATACTACAAGATTTACCTTTATGGGTTTTTTGCCTAAAACAAAAAAACATCGGCAACCTGTACTGGAATCGATTAAATTTTACGAGGGAACATTGATTTTTTATGAAGCGCCTCATCGTATCCAAACAATATTAGCAGAAATTATAGATATACTGGGTGATCGTCAGGCTGTATTGTGTAAGGAGCTTACAAAATGCTATGAACAGTATTTTAGAGGAACACTGACCCAGCTTTGTACAATATTGCAAACTCAAGAGGTTCGCGGTGAATTTGTTATCCTTATCGAAGGAGCAAAAATTGACAAGGAAGACGTTAACGGAGATGCAGATTACGTGTCTCTGGTCCGGGAATTGATGGAACAAGGAATTTCTAAGAAGGAAGCTATCCGTACCGTTTCACGACGATGCGGTGTTTCTAAACGCAGTGTGTACCAGGCTGCGCTTATTATATAATCTGCCGGCTCATTTGCCAGCATAGGAGGGACATACATGTCTGAAAAAAAGAATACCTATTTTATTACTACACCTATTTATTATCCTAGTGCAAAACTTCATATTGGACATACGTACTGCACAACCATTGCTGATTCACTTGCACGATATCATCGTCTTAAGGGGGATGATGTGTTTTTTCTGACTGGATCGGATGAACATGGTCAGAAAATTCAGCGTGCGGCTGAAGCTAAAGGAATGACACCCATTGCATATGTTAATGATATTGTGTTGTTATTCCAACAGTTATGGAAAAAACTGAATATTTCTAATGATGATTTTATTCGTACGACAGAAAAACGTCATGAGATAGTTGTCCAAGAATTGATGCAGAAATCCTATGATAATGGAGACATATACAAATCTGAATACGAAGGCTGGTATTGTACACCTTGTGAAACATTTTGGCCGGAAAATAAACTTCCGGAAGGAAAACATATTTGTCCAGACTGTGGTCGTCCGTTGGAACTTGTTAAAGAAGAAAGCTATTTTCTTAAAATGAGTAAATATGCTGACCGCTGGCTTGCGTTTATTGATGAAAATCCTGACTTTATCCAGCCAGAATCGCGGCGCAATGAAATGATTGCTTTTGTTAAAAGCGGTCTGGAAGATCTTTGCGTTTCCCGCACGTCTTTTGATTGGGGAATTAAAGTTCCGTGGGATCCTAAGCATGTTGTATATGTGTGGTTTGATGCATTGGTCAATTATATTACGGCAGCTGGGTATCATGATAATCCGGAACGATTTAAAGAACTTTGGCCGGCAGATTTGCACTTGGTTGGAAAGGAAATTGTTCGATTCCACTCTATTATATGGCCAATCATGCTTATGAGTTGCGGATTGCCTCTTCCCAAAAAAGTTTTTGGACATGGTTGGCTTATTGTTGATGGTACGAAAATGAGTAAATCCTTAGGTAATGTTGTTGATCCTATTCCACTTATTGAAAAGTATGGAGCAGATCCGCTTCGTTATTATCTCTTAAAAGAAATTCGATTAGGGCAGGATGGTAATTTTTCACTTCCTTCTTTCATTCGCCGTATTAATGCAGATTTGGCAAATGATCTTGGAAATTTGCTGCAACGAACCTTGACTATGGTAGAAAAATATGAAGGCGGTGTTGTTGCGGCTCCTTCCATTGCGGAAACGGTCGATGATGATTTGTCGGCTTGTGGGGTTGATACCGCAAAACGTTTTGAAATTTTTATGGATGATATGAAAATTAATGACGCCATCAATGATGTATGGGTACTTATTCGACGTTCCAATAAGTATATTGATGAAACAATGCCATGGGTACTGGCTAAAGATAATCAAAAGCAAAAACGCTTGGAAACCGTGTTGTATAATCTAATGGATTCTTTACGGATTATAGCTATTCTCGTTAGTCCTTATATTCCGTCCAGTGCTGAAAAAATGTGGCAGCAGCTTGGTCTTGGCGATTTTTCAAATGCGACATTGCAGACGGCACAAGTATGGGGACAATATCCGGCAGATACCAAGATATCCAAAGGAGCGGCACTTTTTCCAAGATTTGAATTACCTGAAGAAACTGAAGAAAGTGAGGCGGCAAAACTTGTTTGTACTGCGGCAAAAGAAGTATTTAAGCCGGAAATTGAAATCGATGATTTTGGGAAAGTGGATTTACGTGTAGCGAAGGTTTTAGCTTGTGAAAAAATTCCTAAAACTTCTAAACTTTTGAAGTTAAGTCTGGATCTTGGAACCGAACAGCGTATCGTTGTTAGCGGAATTTCCCAGTTCTACAAACCAGAAGATCTTATTGGACATTGTATTATCTGCGTAACAAATTTAAAAGCGGCAAAACTTTGTGGAGTAGAATCAAAAGGCATGCTGTTAGCTGCTTCAGACGGGGATGGCAAGCTGCAAGTTGCATTTGTTGATGGTATGGCTCCGGGAAGCCGGGTGAGGTAAATGTTGTTTGATACGCATTGCCATATTAATGACACATCGTATGATGTAGATCGGCAGGCAATGTTACAGCGCGCTTTTGATGCTGGTGTAAGAGTAATGATGTGTCCGGGAACAGATATACGTACATCAGCAGAAGCAGTTGCCATGAGCCGCCAATATACGCAGGTATATGCGGCTGTCGGTATTCATCCGGAAGATGCTGCTAGTGCTGATTCTGAAAGTTTTACGCAAATTCGAAAATGGCTTGAAACTGAAAAGAAAATTGTTGCAATAGGAGAAGTTGGGTTGGATTATCATTGGCCGGAGCCTTCACATGAAGTGCAGCAAAAGGTATTTATTGAACAGGTAAAACTAGCGGTTGAATACAATATCCCTATCGATATTCATGATCGGGAAGCACATGGGGACACCATGAATATCCTGCGTCAATATGGCAAGGGACTGCAGGGTGTTTTTCATTGTTACTCAGGCAGCTTAGAAATGGCACAGGAATTGTTAAAAATGGGATTTTATATCGGTTTTACGGGTACTATGGTTTTTCCAAAGTCACAAAAATTGAAACGTATTGCTTCAGAGATTCCGCTGGATAGAATTTTAATTGAAACCGATTGTCCCTATCTTACGCCGCCGCCATTTCGCGGCAGACGAAACGAGCCCGCATATGTAAAATACGTAGCCGCTGAGTTAGCGAGACTTCGAGGGATGAAACTGGAAGAAATACAAAAAATTACCTTTGAAAACGGAAAATGTATTTTTAGAATTGATATATAGCCATGTTTTTTTTAACAGACTTCAGATACAGGAATATCTGAAGTCTGTTTTTTTGAATAATGGTTAGAAAATATAAGTATAATAATTGATGAAAATGAGCGAATACAGACATAAATTTATATTTATTATGTATTATATCGGATAATCATAGTTATATAGAATAAAGAATTTTAATAGTATCTATTTGATATAACATATAAAGGTATCATTTTTTTTGTTACACTATACATAGAAATATAATATGTCATATTAAGCGCTTAAAGAAAGCAGAATTTTTAAAAACAAAGCTATATTTTGTTTTGGTATGGTGTTTTGGGAGGAGAATGGTCTACTCTTAGTTTTATAAAATTATGGACATGATGCAAAATAGGGTTGCAAAAAGTATCCATAGGGATTATAATTGTCCCAATAATTAAATTAACTTGCCATTTTTAGGTAAATATCATAAAATATTCTTATGGAACTATTAAAATTAGAATAAAATGATTATTTGAAAGGATGGCAACTATGCTGGATTTTCGTATTCATACGTTTCTATGTGTTTGCCGCCACATGAATTATACTAAAGCAGCGGCAGAATTACGCATTACCCAGCCAGCCGTATCTCAACATATACGTTATCTGGAGAAAGAATATGGAGCTAAGCTGTTTAGTTATACAGGGAAACATCTTGCACTGACACAAGCAGGTCACATCCTTTTGAATGCAGCGGCAACGATTCGGCATGATGATTCTATGTTGAAACAACGGCTTCAGGATTTACAACGCAACAATAAGTCGATTGCAATGGGAGCTACGCATACTATTGGGGAGTTTTGTATTGTTGACAAGTTAGCGCGTTTTTTGAACCGCAACCCTAATTTAAATTTACGTTTAGAGATTGCTGATACGGAATATCTATTAAAATTAGTAGATGAAGGAAAAATTGATTTTGCTATTGTTGAAGGTTTTTTTGAAGTGTGTGAATATGATACGCTGCCTTTTGCTGAAGAACCCTTGATTGCTGTATGTGGACCCGATTACCCAGCAGAAGATATTACGGTTTGGAAAGATTTATTAAAAATGCGTATTATTATTCGTGAAAAAGGGGCTGGGGCCCGAGATTTGCTAGAACGGCATTTGGCAGAACACAATTTAACAATAGAAGATTTTGCACATCGAGTAGAAGCCGGTAGTCCTAAGGCAATAAAAGAGATGGTTTCTCGTAATTGTGGAGTCGCCTTTTTATATGAACATTCTGTCCGCAGGGAACTGGAACAAGGATTGCTGCGTCAAGTTCCTATCCGTCATTTTAATGTGCGACATGCGTTTTCTTTTTTATGGCGTAAAGGAAGTATGCATAAACAGACATTTAAAGATATTTTTAAGCAGTTGAAAAATTGAAGTTTGTTTTGTGATGGGTATATATTCTAGGGAGGGAAATATAAATTATGTTATATTCAACGGAAGTAAAGAACATGTGCTCTATTAAAAAGGGTGCATATCATGGACCGGCACCAATTCCAGAAGAAGGAAAATGGGTACAAGCTAAAGAAATAAAAGATATTAATGGGTTGACGCATGGCATTGGCTGGTGTGCCCCGCAGCAGGGTGCTTGCAAACTAACATTAAATGTAAAGGATGGTATTATAGAGGAAGCACTTGTAGAAACTATCGGGTGCTCAGGGATGACACATTCGGCGGCAATGGCTTCGGAGATTTTACCGGGCAAGACATTACTTGAAGCACTGAATACGGATCTTGTCTGTGATGCTATTAATGTTGCTATGCGCGAACTTTTCTTGCAGATTGTGTATGGCCGCACACAAACCGCTTTTTCTGAAGGGGGACTTCCTATCGGAGCCAGTCTTGATGATTTAGGAAAAGGTATGCGCAGTCAAATAGGAACTATGTTTGGAACAAATAAAAAAGGGACTCGGTATTTAGAGCTTACGGAAGGATATGTTACCAGAATGGCTCTTGATGAAGAAAAACAAGTGATCGGTTATGAATTTATTCATCTTGGAAAAATGATGGAAGCTATAAAAAAAGGTATGGAACCGGCAGAGGCAATGGAAAAAGCAAAAGGGCATTATGGCCGTTTTGAGGAAGCATATTCATATATCGATCCAAGAGAACAATAGGAGGGTTTAAACATGGAACTATTCGAAAGCTATGATAGAAGAATCGATAAAATTCTCGAAGTGTTGAGGGAGTACGGTATACATAGCGTGGAAGAATGCCGAGATATTTGTGCAGAAGCAGGGATTGATCCATATACGATCGTAAAAGAAATCCAACCGATTGCTTTTGAAAATGCTGGATGGGCATATACTGTAGGGGCGGCAATTGCTATTAAAAAAAATTGTCGTACTGCTGTGAAAGCCGCTTCCGCTATTGGGATTGGATTACAAGCGTTTTGTATTCCCGGATCTGTAGCGGATGATCGCAAGGTTGGATTAGGTCATGGTAATTTGGCATCCATGTTGTTAAAAGATGAAACCATGTGTTTTGCTTTTTTAGCGGGGCATGAATCTTTTGCAGCGGCAGAAGGTGCCATTGGTATTGTTCGCAATGCCAATAAAGCGCGTAAAGTTCCGCTTAGAGTAATACTTAATGGACTGGGAAAAGATGCGGCTCAAATTATTTCTCGTATCAATGGATTTACTTATGTGCAGACGCAATTTGATTATGTGACCGGAAAGCTTGCAATTGTTAGAGAAATTCCTTACTCTAAAGGTGAACGTGCGGATGTTTGCTGTTTTGGAGCTGATGATGTTCGTGAAGGTGTTGCAATCATGCATTATGCTGGTGTGGATGTATCTATTACGGGTAATTCTACGAATCCGACGCGATTTCAGCATCCTGTAGCTGGCACGTATAAAAAAGAATGCATTGAAATGGGGAAAAAATATTTTTCCGTAGCTTCCGGCGGCGGCACAGGCCGAACGCTTCATCCGGACAATATGGCAGCAGGACCGGCATCTTATGGTATGACGGACACTATGGGCCGTATGCATTCAGATGCACAGTTTGCTGGTTCTTCTTCTGTCCCTGCTCATGTGGAAATGATGGGATTTCTGGGTATGGGGAATAATCCTATGGTGGGAGCTTCTGTGGCGGTGGCGGTTGCTGTTGAAGGTGCGGCAAAAGAAAATAAATTTTAATATAAATATTGTAAAAACAACGACTTCAAAACATGTTAGAAGTCGTTGTTTTTTTGACGATATAACGTAAATGTGGTATAATAATTAACGTAATTAATGGGAATCATACAGTATAACAACAATATAAGGCTATCCTAAAAGTAATGTCAGTGTTCTTTTCGGATAGCCTGTTTAGTAGATATAAACAATTCACAATGATTAAATATGGGAAAGCATAAGCTTTATACTATCCAAAGGAAAGGAGTATTTGATGGGTAATTGGCAAAGAGTAGCAGGGATCACCTGTATAATTATGTTGACGGTTACGTCCTATTCGGGGGCAACATTTCATCCGGGAGAGCGGGGAAATCAGATAGCAGCTATTCAACAGGTATTAGGTATTGTTGCTGATGGCGATTATGGTTCGGGTACCATTCAAGCGGTCAAGAATTTTCAATCTAGTCATGGTTTGGATGTTGATGGAATTGTTGGTGCGCAAACGTATAAAGTGATTATGGGGTCTGATATTCCGGTAAATAATACAAGTCGTTTTGTACAAAAAAAAATTAATGAAATTGCAGATATGGGAGCTGCATCCCCTGCATCTGCAATAAGTTCGGATACTGTTATTACTGTTATTCAACAAGCACTTGTCAATAAGGGTTATAATATACCTGTTGACGGTGATTTTGGCAGTGTTACCGAGCAAGCTGTCAGACAGTTTCAGATGAGTCAGGGGCTTGACGCAGATGGAATTGTTGGTCCGACAACTTTTAGAGTACTTACAGGTCGTGAACTTACTACGGGTTCTGTTCGCCGCTATTCTTACAGCAGGAGTAATGATCGAGTCTATTCCTCCATGCGGGATCGGGTGCTCGGAATAGCCAATCAATATTTGGGTGTACCTTATGTTTTTGGCGGGAATACACCTAGTGGATTTGATTGCTCTGGGTTTACGCGATATGTTTATTCGGCAGTAGGTATTGACTTGCCGCGGATGGCAGATGATCAATATGCTATTGGCAGCTATGTCTCTTCCTCTATGCTGCAGCCGGGAGATTTGGTTTTCTTTACAACCTATGCTTCTGGAGTTTCACATTCAGGGATTTATATTGGAAATGATCAGTTTATCAGTGCGACTACTTCAGGAGGTGTTGCGATAGCTAATTTACACAACAGCTATTGGGAATCTCGATATATAGGTGCTAAGCGTGTGATCAGCTGATACAGAAAAAGCGGTTGTAAGTAGAATTTTTCTACGTTTACAATCGCTTTTTTTTTTATTTTATATAGGTGGAAGCAACGGCTATAATATCTTTTTTTGTAATAGAAGGGATATGTCCTGATTTAAACATATTCCAAATAGCTGTATCGTCTACAATCCATAAAGAAGGGCGTAGTTCTGTGCGATGATCCCTCATATATGCCATGGTACAGAGGGCAATATTACTTATCGGCAGACTTTTGAGTACATAGGAAAAGTTTGTTCGGGGAATTGATTTTGCAGGTTGTTTCCAGACATTTTCTATTTCTAATGTGTAATCACATTCGTGGTATCCATTGGAGATGGCTTCTTTTCCGATGTCTTCTGTATTTTTTTCCCCCATATCCATAAGTAAATAGTCATAAAACAGTTCTCGTTCCCATTTTTGAAGTAGGGCATCCCGACCTATTAAAATTTCACAAATATCTTCTCTGTACAAATGGATTAACTCTAATAAGAATGCAAAACGATGTTGTTTAAAGGTAAAATCACCAGCCGTTAAGAATAGTTCACGCATACGGATGTATATGGCGGTTTCTTGACGGTAGTCACTGTCAAATATACTTAGCGGTGTTTGTTGTCTAATATATTGATATAATTTTTTCTCCAAAATAAATGCTTTACGAGCCGCTGCTGTTCGTTTGTCATTCGTGGCCAGTACGTCAAGACGGGTGCGGTTTAAGAGATCTAAATAGTTTAAACCGGCAGCTACTGTTGAGATTGAGCTGAACTTCCCATTTTTTATTTGATGGTTAAATATTTCACAGATATCTTCGTTAGATAATACTTGATGGTACATGATTATAAAAACCTTCTTTCTTTTATGTTTGATTTTTAAAATATTCTTTGAATGATTCAACCCAAATTTTAGCAGGATATGATAAGAATCCTCGACTTTTCCAAGTCATGGCAACAGTCCATGTAATTTTGGGTTCAATTAAAGGAATCGAAACAATATCATCATTTGAATAATGAGTACAAATATTTTGCGGTACTAAGGCAATGCCTAAATGGATACGTACCATTTCTACGAGAAAAGTCCAATTACTGCTTCGGCAGACTACTTTGGGGTGTCCCATTACTTTTTGAAAATAGGCCTGGATAAAAGGATTTAAGTCAAACGTGGCAGGATAATATACAAAAGTTTCGTTTTTTATATCTTCTATAGTTAGTGTTTGTTTTAGAGCCAGTGGATGATTGCGCCAGACAACGATATTTAAAAGTTCTTTTTTAAAAATATAATATTCATAGGGGATGTTATAGCGCATCGGCAATATTATAAAACCAGCTTGAATCATTTCTTCGTCAATAGCCTTAATTGTTTTTTGGGAACTTATTTCCAGAAGTTCTAAGTTGATATAGGGGTATGTTTTTAAAAAATAACTGATAAAGGGAGAGAGAGAGGTTATGCTGAGCATAGAAGGAATCCCAATAGATAAATTCCCGGAATTTAAACAATGTGAAGATTCCATTTGTTCATTTATTTTAGTGAAATTATTCACGATAATTTCAACTTTAGGTAATAAATATAAACCAGTTTCCGTTAATTCAATTGTTTTTCCTTTACGATTAAATAATTTTGTATTCCAATTTTTTTCTAATGTTCTGATGCCTTTGCTAATAGAAGGTTGACTAATGTGCAAGGATTTTGAGGCTTTTGTAAAACTTTTTTTGTGAGCAACTTCAACAAAATAGGTTAACTGAAATAAATCCATAAATCATGACACCTCCTAAATAGGAACTATATATATTATATTAACACACTTTAGTAAATAAGAAAACGAATGAGTTATTTAATTCACATACTGAGAAAAAAGTATTTTATATCGATGATATATCAAAAATTGTAAAAAGTTGTATAATAGATTATATAAAAAATACGGAGGAATCAAAATGTCAGTTCGTTGGATCATGCATGTTGATATGGATGCATTTTATGCATCTGTTGAGCAACGAGATAATCCCGCATTACGGGGACTTCCGGTCATTATTGGTGGTTTAATGGATCGAGGTGTTGTTGCCACTGCTTCGTATGAGGCACGTGTTTTTGGAGTTCATTCGGCAATGAGCATGAAACAAGCACGCCGATTGTGTCCCAACGGTGTATTTTTACCAGTGCGCATGTCTTATTATCGAAAGGTGTCCTACCAGATACGCCTTATTATGTCGCATTATTCACCATTTATTGAACCATTGGCTTTAGATGAAGCATTTTTGGACGTGTCTGGTATGGAACGGCAATACCCAATGATAAAAGATATAGGTATTGCTATTAAAAATGATATTCATAAGAATATGGGTCTTATTGCTTCTGCGGGGATTGCACCGAATAAATTCTTGGCAAAATTAGCCTCTGATTTGCGAAAACCGGATGGTTTAATGTGGATTCCGTATGGAAAAGAACGGGAAATATTGGCACCCTTGCCAGTAAAACGACTCTGGGGGGTGGGACGCGTAACAGCAGAGGCATTAGAATCTGTAGGAATTCATACGATTGGTGATATTGCTGCAGTGGGGGTAAATGTGCTGCAATCTGTTACTGGGAATCAGGCAAAACGGCTTTACGAGTTATCGTGCGGTATAGATAAACGGCCATTGGAAGTAAGCCGTCGGCCTCAATCAATTGGCAATGAACATACCTATGAACATGATATTTTTGCTTTTGATGAGATCGATGAGCAGTTTCGAATATTAGCCAATGAAGTTTCCTGGCGCTTGCGACGACATCATTTAATGGGGCGAACGATTACAATAAAAATTAGGTTGGCATCATTTCATATGATAACTCGTTCACTCACGCTTCAAAATAATGGAACTTGCTCAGAAGAACAATTATATTTTTCTGCAAAAAAATTGTATAATAAAGCAAGGGTAGTAAAACCGATACGACTGTTAGGATTGACAGTAAGTCAGTTGCAGCCGCTTCAAATTCAAGGAGATCTTTTTTCTGAAGATGAAGAAATAAAAGGTAAAGTAGCGGAAGCAATTGATAAATTACAGCAGCGATTTGGTCGTAATGCTATTATGGAAGGTTTTTTGTGGGAATTATCTCATGATAAAAATAAATAAAATGTGTTTAAAATATTTTTAATTTTATTTAGCGAGGAGTAATGTGATATGTCGATCTTCAAAGTAATTGCTCATACAGATTCAAATAATAACGGTTATATTCAATATGATACGGAGACAAAAGAGTTGACAATATGTCTTCATGATTTGGAAAAAGAAGAACAAGTTCGAGCGTATTTAACAAAGGAAAGAGCGATGCATCGTTATGTGGGGTTATCGACTTTTGAGACGGTAAGCGCGGCACCTGTTTCCAGTTTAGAAAATTTAAAATTAGCGTTAGGGTATATATGGCTGGATTTGGATGTTCATATTGATTGGAGCCGACCAACGGAAGAAATCTAATAGGGAATAAGGTTATCCACAACTTATTCACAATTTATCACCACTGATGTATCGTCTTGTGTATAAACGAAAAAATATACGATAATAGTAAAATACGCGAAGTGTATAGCAGAAATGGAAGCGATAAAATGTGGATAACTTAAAAAAACAATGTATACTAATCGTGTAATTATATAGAAAATAAGCACAACCATGCGGATAATTATGATTATTTTCTATTTAGCGGCTAAAGTGGATATATTGTGGATTATTGTGGATAAATAATAGATATTGGCGTGTATGGTTTTGGAGAAATAAAAAAAATGATGATATATGTACAGCTTTTTACAAAAAGATAGGTGTCTTCTATAGAAAAGTATGAGTTATCCACAATTTTTATAAAAAATTTTCGTAGTGAAATACGTGGTATTCATTTGTTGTAATATATTAAGTATATAGTATAATATATGGTGCTGTAATAACGAAGTCTCCGAAGAATATGTGTTTGGAGACTTTATTTTTATATCGGGAATGTAAGGGGGCAGGTAATGATGAATTTGCCAAATATACAGCAATTAGAAAATTTTATTATTTACGGAAAAGTCCGTAATTTTACTGCCGCGGCAAAAGAAGCTAATATAACACAATCTGCCTTTAGTTTTCAAATGAAAAAGCTCGAAGAAAGGATAGGGGTACAACTTATTGTACGATCGAATAAAGGCAGTAACTTGACGGAAGAAGGAGAATTATTCCTGAAAAGAGTAGAAGTTATTTTTCAGAATCTTGAAGAATGTATTTGTGATATACAAGCATTGGGCGGTCAGACACTTTCTCTTTCTGTAGGGACGCTTATGTCATTAGGTGACGTGCTTATGAATCGTCATTTAGCATATTTTCAGAAACATCATCCGAAAATGCCTATTAGTGTATATAATTTAGAAGCACGAGAGCTTCTAAAACAGCTTGAAGAAGATAAACTTGACATTATATCGACTTTTTGTCTTCCGCAAATGAATATTAATAAATATGAACAGACCTTTTTTTGTACGGAAAAAATGGTATATTACGCTCCGAATATGCATATAGAAAATCCGACAGTTTCTGCCGATTATATGGCGAGACGTCCATTAGCGCAGTATTCGTCATATTATTTGATGAATACTAATATTCAAAAATATTTTTCATCCATAGATTGTCATCCAGTTGTACAAGCATGGTTTTCTACACCGTATGCGATTATGCAGTACTGTCAGGAAAATCTTACAGGGGCGTTATTATCTGAACGATTTCTTGTGGCTATGGGAGTTTATGAAGGATACTATGAAGTAGAACCAAAGTTTGATATGTCTTGTTATTTATTATATAAGCACAATAATCCAAAGTATAAAATGATGAAAATATTTATTGATTATATTCGAAGATTATATCAAGGTTAACTAGTATATAACGGGTTACCTGTCATTACATTATTTTATGCCTGCCATTATTTTTATTTGTTATACAAGAAAGACTATTAGGTATAAAATAAGCTCTATCAATTTAATGGAGATGAAACAGGGTATGAAGGAAACATCGTTATGGAATACAGATTTTCTATTGGATACGGGCATCAATTTTGTTGTATATTTGATTTATTATTTACTTATGGTTATTATTGCTGTCGTTGCAAAAGATCAGCTTAATGCGTCATTAAGTGAAGCCGGCTTAGCGTCTGGGGTTTTTATTGTTGGGACATTGCTAGCGCGGTTGCAATTAGGGAAAAACATTGAATTATATGGAAGGAAAAGAACGTTATACTGCGGAATTGTTTTTTATTTTGTTACTACACTTTTTTATTTTTATATTCCGAATTTAGAAATAATGTATGGGATACGATTTCTTAATGGTCTTGCCTATGGCATTATTTCAACGGCAACGAACACCATTATTACTAGTTGTATTCCTGTAAAACGTCGTGGTGAAGGTATTAATTATTATGGATTAAGTACTAGTTTAGCAGCAGCTATTGGACCATTTTTAGGAATGGTACTTATGTTGATAGCTAATTTCAAAATTATTATTATTATTTGTGCAATTTTGGTCGGATTATGTGTGATTGGCTGCTTCATGTTGCGAATCAATGAAATTCAATTGACGGATGAACAAATGAAACGTATGAAGAATTATTCTATAGATAATTATATAGAATCACATGTTATTGTTATTTCTGTTATTGCTCTTTTTATGGGTTTTGCTTATTCTAGTGTCCTTAGTTTTTTGGCAGCCTATGCTCGGGAAATCCATTTGGTTCAGGCAGGAACCTTTTTCTTTGTTGTATATGCTGTTGTTATTACGATTACGCGGCCTCTTACGGGAATTGTTTTTGACCGTAAAGGTGAAAATTATGTGCTGTATCCGTGTTATTTGTTTTTAGCGGTTGGCTTGTATATTTTAAGTATAACGGATACGACGTTTTTACTATTACTGGCTAGTGTTTTTGTCGGCTTAGGGTATGGTACATTCATGTCTAATGGCCAAGCCGTATGTATCAAATTAACACAGCCCCATCGTGTAAGCGTAGCTTTATCAACCTATTTTGTGTCGTTGGATTTGGGAATTGGCATAGGACCATATATTTTGGGGAACATGCGCAATGTGTTTTCTTTTTCCCAGCTTTATATCGTGGCAGGTATGATTGCATTTTTTTGTTTTATTTTGTATTTTTTATTTTATGGACGGAAAGTTTGCAGTAATAAAATTGCAGCAAGAACAATTATTACGATGGAAAAATCACCTGATTAGAAATTGTAGGCGAAATGAATGTGATGTTTTAAGAAGAAGTCATTTATTATACGTTTTTTGAAATAAAAAAATGCAGTACAAATTGAAATATATTATATAACTAAATTAAACAGATTCTTATATAAAAATAAGCGCCCCTTCGATAATGGAAGTGATGTGACTGTCTATTATGGGAGGGGTATTTTGTATAGGTAGTTCAGGACGTTTTCTATATGTTTTCTTTATGATATATAGATATTATGGACTGCTTTTAGTATAATTTTTCAGATGACAGAATATAAAATACATGGTATTATAGTGGTGCGCATAAAACACTGTGCGTGTTTGATGCGCCCATAGCTCAGCTGGATAGAGCAGCAGTTTCCTAAACTGCGTGTCGGATGTTCGAGTCATCTTGGGCGCACCATTTTTATGTGTAATGTGTAATTACAAGGATGATAGGAGTTGATAGTTGTGGCGGAAAATAAGGGTATGCAGGATGTTCTTGCATTTGAGCAGGAACCTTTGGCAGATTATGATCTTACGTTGCAGGAAGCCGTCATTGAAGCGCGACGCTGTTTACATTGTGCCGTACCACAATGCCGGAAGGGATGTCCTATTAATAATGAAATTCCACAATTTATACAGGAACTGTCTGCAGGAAATTTTGGTACAGCTGCAGAATATATTTCACATCATAATGATTTGCCGGCTGTTTGTGGACGTGTTTGCTCGCGGGAAATACAGTGCGAGGGTCATTGTATTTGGGAAAAAAAGGAAAACCTATTGCCATTGGAAAATTAGAACGATTTGTTGCAGACGTTTCGATGACGGGTGGGTTTCTTCCTCAAAAAACAAATAAAAAAAATAATGGCAGAGTTGCCGTGATAGGCAGTGGACCGGCTGGTCTTACGGTTGCATATGAACTGGCACGCAGAGATTATGACATTACGGTGTTTGAAGAAGATGGACAGCCAGGCGGAATGCTATTATTTGGAATCCCTGCTTTTCGGTTGCATAAAAAATATATTTATCGTGAAGTAGAAGCATTGCAGCAATTGGGTGTACATTTTCAATATAATATAAAAATCGGTAGGGATAAGTCACTGGAAGATTTATTTGGTGAAGGCTATGAAGCGGTATTTGCTGGTATTGGTACATCTGTTGCATGGGGGCTCGGTATTGACAATGACCAAATAGAAGGGGTTGTTGATGCACAAGCATTTCTTCATCAGGTACAGCAAGTGCAAATGGGTGAAGAAGAGGTTACCAATCTTCCCATTCAAAAAGGTGATGCCGTAATCGTAGTAGGGGCGGGAAATGTTGCTATTGATGCTGCTCGGACGGCATTGCGGTTACAGGCTGACGTATCTATTGTCTATCGTCGTGCGGAGAAAAATATGAAGTGCCTTCCGTCGGAATATGAGGAAGCGAAAGCAGATGGCGTAAAGTTTCAATTTTATTCAGCACCTCGAGCTGTTGTTGGAATTCAGCATGTGGAAGGTCTGCAATATGAAAAGCAAAAAATACTTGCAGATGCTACGATGGTTCCCACCGGTGAATATGGAATTGTTCCGGCAAACAAAATTATTGCAGCTATTGGCAATCGTCCCGAAATAGACAGTATTCAATCATTAAAAGTAGAAGTGACGGATGACGGCTATATTTCGACGATGCAAAAACCGTATGGTATGACAACTCGTGCAGGTGTATTTGCCGCCGGTGATGTTGTCCATAAACCGGCAACGGTTGTGCTGGCTATGCGTGAAGCAAAAAAAACAGCGGCAGGTATTGACCGGTATATACAAGCGAAACATTTGTTGAATGGTGTAGAGTGATCACATATATTTTCTGTCTTCAGGAGGGTGACTCATGTCGCTTTTATTACAGCAGATTAAGGAAGCAAATAATAAATTTGTAGCGTGTCAACTAAAATCAGTTAAAGCACCTCTTTGCAAGTATCCAACGCGTAAATTGGCAATTCTTGCCTGCATGGATACCCGTCTTGTATCTTTTCTAGAGCCGGCAATGGGAATTTCCCGCGGAGAAGCTAAGATTATCAAGGTGGCTGGCAATGTGGTGTATACGGATTTTGATAGTGTCATCGGTAGTTTGATGGTTGCGGTATATGAACTTCAGGTGCAGGAAATTATGGTTATGGGGCATGATGATTGTGGAATGCTGCGTACTACGGCAGCCAGCTTGTGTGCTAAAATGAAAGTACGAGGTATTGCTGAGCCGGATATTGAAAGAATTCGTCCACAACTGCAGAAATGGGCAGATCCCATTGAAAATATCACGACATCGGTTATGACAACGGTAGCATGTTTACGAAAAAATCCGTATTTGCCTGCGGATGTTTTGATTCATGGGGCCGTAATTCATCCAGATACAGGCCGGATTACGATTATTTCAGATGGCTCAAACTTGGAATAAAGGAGGCGATTTCTTTGGGTATTATAGAAGAACGGATGCATGATCATGAAGTTGTTTTATCTGCGACAAAGATATTGCAGCCCGAGATCAAACGAGCGGGAGCGATCATCAGTAAAGCTGTTGCGGAAGGCCATAAAATCCTTTTTTGTGGCAATGGCGGAAGTGCAGCTGATGCACAACATTTAGCGGCAGAATTTGTAGGACGCTTTCAGAAAGAACGAAAAGCACTTCCTGCCGCAGCCTTGACCGTAGATACGTCCGTTCTTACAGCGGTTGCCAATGATTATGGGTATGAAACGATATTTAAACGGCAGGTTGAAGCGTTGGGACAGGCAGGAGATGTATTAGTTGGGATTTCCACGTCAGGTAACAGTGCAAATGTTTTGTCGGCAATGTATGCTGCCAGAAAATACGGTCTTATGGTTATTGGTATGACAGGTATGGGAGGCGGTAAAATGGCAGCAATCTGTAATGTATGTCTGGCTGTTCCGTCGGAAGTCACAGCAAGAACCCAGGAAATGCATATTATGATTGGTCACATTCTGTGTGAATTAGCGGAAGCGGATATATGAAATAATAGTAAAGTAAATTTGTTAAACAAAAGAAAGAAGCAGAGAATGTACATCTATTTCTCTGCTTCTTTCTTTTGTTTGCAATACACATGATTATATGGACGAATTTAATATCCGAGATTTTTCTCCGACAAGAATTATTTTAATTCTATTTGCAGGTTTGCAGAACCGAGTGCGTACTATTTGGCAGCATATCGTCTGTGGACTTAGACAGTCGGTACACATTCCGGTTATAAAGCAAGGTGTTTTTGTACCGGCAAAACGCTGAACATTGATAGGTGCTGCTACGGAACGGGCGCGAGCAATAGCGGTATCTACAGTAGGTTTAATTTTATTCATGCCAATGATTGCAATGACTTGTTTGGGACCATAACAAAGGGCTGCGACACGGTTGCCATTCCCATCAATATTAAATAACTGTCCATCTTCACAAACAGCATTAGCGCTCATAAGAAATGTATCACAGAGCAATGCGTTGCGCATTAATTCAATACGTTCTTCCGGGGATTTAGCATTATCGCGGTTGATAACGGTGTAACCGTGTTCCAAAATATAAGGTCGCAGCCCTATTTCATCAATAGAGACGGAACCGCCCCAGGAAATCACATCTTTTTTGGAAATAAGAGACAATGCTTTTTCTAATGCATTTTCCTTAGTAGGGCAATAATACGCTTCAAAATTTCGCTTTTCGAAAGCTTTGGCTACTACGGGACCTTTCTTATCATACATTATGTGCATCATATCAGATCTATCCATTTTTATTCCTCCCTGAAAAATTAAATAACTAAGAATATAAATGCTATTGGCAGAAAATAACATACTGGTTAGTAGCGGAATTATTCATTGATAAGAGATTTAAAAGCCGGATCGCTGCGGATAGAGTCAAAGTGAGACTGTGTACGAGCAGCCTGTTTTACATTGATGTTGTCCAATGACATTGCTTTTTTTAAATATGTGACGGCTTCTTTTGCTTGGCCTTTATCTCCATATATTGTAGCAATTCCATAATAACTCCATGTATTATCAGGTTCTTTTTGAATAACCTTTTGAAACCAGTAGATAGATTCGTCATAGTTTTTGTTAATTTTTAATGCTAAGGCTAAGTCGTAAAAAGCAGCTACATAATTGGGATTTTTTTGCAAAGCACTTTTGATTAAAGCAATTCCCGAGGTAATATCCTGCGTACTGTTGTTTTCATTACCTTGCATGGCTAAAGCAATTCCTTTTCCAGAAAGGGCTTTATAATTATTTTTGTCGATAGAAAGGGATTTATCATAAAAAAATATTGCTTCATTATAATTAAATGATTCATATGCGGTTAGCCCTTTTTGAAAAAGCTGCTCCGATTGCGGATCAATCGAAGGAATTGCCGATGCCGCAGATGAAATAGAAGATGCCAAGGGTTGCGTTGAGTTAGGAAAACTGCCGCAACCGCTTATCCCTAATAGGAGAGCTGTAGCTATAAAGAAAAACGATTTACATGAATACATAAGAAACTCCTTTCTTTATATATTATACCATATAAGGTACAGTCTAAATAAAATATAAACGTTTTTCCATACAATTGTCTGTCGAAAAAAATATATATTTTGTATAGTTTATCATATAGCCGTAAAGCAAGGTCGTGTATTTTTTAAGATAAAAATCGAACACATATAATATCTTAATGTTGTAATATTAGCATATTAACTATGTATTTTATATATAATTAAAATACATAGTTAAAGGTTTAACTTTGCTGTTTTTGCAAGATTATTGAAAAAACGTTAGTTCTTCGTTATAATTAAGAGGATAAGATAAACGTTTAACTTATGCAGGAAATGTTCATTCTATAAGGAGATGTTGAAATTGGCAAAACACATAATGAAAACCATGGATGGCAATGAAGCGGCAGCATACGTATCCTATGCATTTACGGAAGTTGCCACGATTTATCCGATTACTCCCTCCTCGCCGATGGCGGAACACGTTGATGTATGGTCGGCGCAAGGGAAGAAAAATCTTTTCGGGCAGCCGGTTAAACTCATGGAAATGCAGGCTGAATCAGGAGCGATAGGGGCCTTGCACGGAGCACTTGAAACCGGATCTCTGGGGACATCTTATACCGCTTCACAGGGACTGATGCTGATGATCCCGGTCATGCATCGTATTGCCGGACAGTTTAAACCGGCTGTTCTTCATGTGGCGGCTCGTACAGTGGGGTCTCATGCCATGTCTATTTTCGGGGATCATTCTGATGTTATGGGGTGCCGCAATACAGGCTGGGCCATGTTATGCAGCTCCAGTGTTCAAGAAATTATGGACCTTGCCGGAGTCGCACATCTTTCCACGATTAAGGGGCGGGTGCCTTTTCTGCATTTTTTTGATGGATTCCGGACATCTCATGAAATTCAAAAAGTTGAAGTCATGCCATATGAGGAACTGGGAAAGCTGATTGATAAGAAAGCACTGTATGATTTTAAACATACCGCCCTTAATCCGGATCATCCGTGTATCCGGAGTTGTGTTAATAATCCGGATATTTTTTTCCAAGCACGGGAAGCAGTCAATGAACATTATATTAATCTCCCTGACATTGTACAGTCTTATATGGATGAGATCAATAAACTAACCGGGCGTGATTATAAGTTGTTTAATTATTATGGTGCCCAAGATGCGGAACACGTTATTGTTGCAATGGGGTCTGTCACGGGAGCTATTCAAGAAACGATTGATGAATTAATGGGGCAAGGACAAAAAGTAGGTTATCTGCAGGTTCATTTATACCGGCCGTTTTCATTGAAGCATTTCTTTGCCTCTTTGCCGGATAGTGTGACCACGCTTACTGTCCTTGATAGGACCAAGGAACCGGGAGCTGTAGGAGAACCGCTTTATGAAGATGTTTGTGCGGCTATTAAAAATAGTGACCGGAATATAGCTATCTTAGCGGGCCGGTATGGGTTATCTTCTAAAGATGTACCGCCGGCACATATTAAAGCTGTATTTGATAATATGGATACACCACAGTCAAAGCAGCATTTTACAGTCGGGATTCAGGATGATGTAACCTATTTATCACTGCCGATTAAGCCGATGACCGTTGATACGACGGGAACTGTGAGCTGTAAGTTTTGGGGGTTTGGATCCGATGGGACTGTGGGGGCCAATAAAAATTCCATTAAAATTATCGGGGATAATACCGATATGTATGTGCAAGCGTATTTTGAGTACGATGCAAAAAAATCAGGCGGTGTTACGAAGTCACATCTCCGGTTTGGCAAAAGACCTATCCGTTCGACATATTATGTGACAGCTGCTGATTTTATTGCCTGTCATAAAGAAGCATATATGCATAGTTATGATATTGTCGGGGAACTTAAAGACGGAGGGACCTTCTTATTAAACTGCAGCTGGGATATGTCTGAATTGGAACAACAGCTTAGTCCGGAGGTTAAGCGTCAAATAGCTCAAAAACATATTCACTTCTATACGATAGATGCCACAAAAATTGCGAAGGAAATTGGATTGCGCAACCGAACGAATACAGTTCTCCAAGCAGCCTTTTTTAAACTGGCAAATGTTATTCCTATTAATGAAGCAGCGGCATATATGAAGGAAGCCATTCAAAAAACGTATGCGGCGAAGGGAGAAAAAATTGTCTTTATGAATCAGGAAGCGGTAGACCGTGGTGTTTCCGATGTGGTGGAAGTACCTATCCCCCAAGCGTGGCAGACGATTGCAATTCCGCATGCGGCAGAAGCAGATGACAGTATTCCTGATTTTGTTAAGAAAATAGTGATGCCGTCCAATGCACAAAAAGGTGATGATATACCGGTTAGTGAATTTATGCCGTATGTTGATGGATCCTATCCGTTGGGAAGTTCACAATATGAAAAACGCGGCATTGCTGTCGATGTACCGCAATGGATTCCAGAAAACTGCCTGCAGTGCAATCAGTGTGCACTCGTTTGTCCCCATGCGGCGATTCGGCCGTATGTATTGGATGAACAAGAGCAAAAAGCAGCCCCGGAAGGGTTTGTTACAAAACCAGCTGCGGGGAAAGGTCTTGAAACGCTGGGGTTCCGTATGCAGGTATCCCCGCTTGATTGTTATAGCTGTGGCAGTTGTGTCAATGTGTGTCCGGCTAAAAATAAGGCATTGGTATTGAAACCGTTTGAAACACAGAAAAAAGAAGCAGATAACTGGACTTATGCTCAAACCATATCCGATAAAAATACCGGTCTGGATAAATTCAGCGTTAAAGGCAGTCAATTCAACAAGCCTTTGTTGGAATTTTCCGGAGCTTGTGCAGGATGTGGGGAAACACCTTACATGAAACTGCTGACACAGCTTTTGGGTCACGGATGTTTGTAGCGAATGCAACGGGGTGTACACAAGCCTGGGGATCGGCACTTCCCTGTATTCCCTATACGACGGATAAGAACGGACATGGACCGGCGTGGTCAAATTCTCTGTTTGAAGATAACGCCGAATTTGCTATGGGAATGTACTTATCTTTATCACAGCAGCGGGAAGCGATTGCCGAACGGGCGAAGGCACTGCTGCCACTGGCAGACGGGGAATTAAAAGATGCGGTGCAGCATTGGATTGATTCTTTGGGAATTGAGAATGAAGGAGAAGTAACCAGCGATATCAGCAGGGCGTTTATTAATGCACTGAACCATACACCGCTGGAAGGAACAGCAGCAGAACTTAAAGAATATTTATTGGCGCATGAAGAACATATTGCCAAGAAGACGATTTGGATGTATGGCGGCGACGGCTGGGCATACGATATTGGTTATGGCGGATTGGATCATGTCATGGCAACTGATGCCAATGTCAATATACTCCTTGTGGATACAGAAGTATATTCCAATACGGGGGGACAGTCTTCGAAAGCCACCCCTATAGGAGCCGTAGCTCAATTTTCGTCTGCGGGCCGTCGATATAACAAAAAGGATTTAGGACGTCTTCTCATGACATACGGGCACATTTACGTGGCACAAGCGGCGCTGGGTGCTAACCCGGCACAGCTTATTAAGGCAATTAAAGAAGCAGAGGCCTATAATGGTCCGGCAATTGTTATTGCGTATGCGCCTTGTATCAGCCATGGTCTTTCGAAAGGAATGGGTTTCTCTCAACTGGAAATGAAGAAGGCGGTTGACTGTGGGTATTGGCATTTGTATCGGTATAATCCAGAACGTATAAAAGAAGGAAAAAATCCGTTTATTCTTGATTCTAAGGAACCAACGGGTTCTTTCCGGGAATTTCTTATGGGAGAAACACGATATGCTGCCTTAACTCGGACATTCCCAGAAGTAGCAGAGGAACTTTTTGCTAAAGCGGAAGCAAATGCTAAACAAAAGTATGCTATCTATAAAAGAATGGCTGATGAATAATAAAATTAAAACTATATTTTGTCAAAAAATAATATTTATTTTAGTCTGCCTCTCACATAATACTGTTTGAGAGGCAGATTTTTTTTGTTAGACTTGATATATAGTACAAAAAAATTGCAAGATCGTTTTTTTATTTATATGTGAATTATGTTAAAAAATGTGATATAATCAACTATCATAAAGATTCAGAACAGGAGGAATGCCAGTGAAGGCGGTATTTATCGACTTCGAGATGAATCCGATTAAACGGGAACAAAGACAAGCCCGCCGGATTTGTGCGGGAGAGATTATAGAAATAGGTGCGGTTAAACTGAATGAACAGGGAAAAGAAATAAGTTCTTATAAAGAATATGTTCGCCCAGAATATACCACCGAAATGGATAATACTTGTCAGCAATTGACCGGAATTACCATGTCCGTCCTATCTAGAGCAGATCATTTTAGGACTGTATATAAAAGGTTTTTGAAATGGTGTAATGCTGAAGAAGTAAATAACTATGAAATTTATGCTTGGAGCGAAAGCGATTGGCGCCAGCTTAATGGGGAGCTTCTACTCAAACAAATGGATATTACTGATGCAAATGTTCGTTGGATGTTAGCGCATTGGCAAAATTTTCAACAAATTTATTGTAATATACTTGGGTTGGATCAAGTTATTTCATTAGATAAAGCGGTCAGCACGTTGGGAGAAAAATTTGATGGTCAAATGCATGACGCACTTTGGGATGCTCGCAACACATCAAAATTGTATGTGATTTCAAAAGAAAAAAAAGAATTAAATAAAATAATAAAACCTATACTGGAAGCGACAAAGCCGTCTGAACCGTTAACGTATTCTTTAGCAGATGCCTTTCAAACGGCCAGAGAGCGTTAACTATGTTATACCTGCGGTGTATTGCTGCAGGTATTATTATTTAAGCAATCTGGTAATATGTCAACTCTATAAAAGAAAAGGTTTCAAAAGGATTCCCAGAAAATGAGTGCTCGTTTATGTTGATGAATTTTTACTTCATCATATTTTTTTGTAGAATGCAGCAACTTCGCCGCATTGATTTTTTACATGGCGGGGTGCTTCAATCAGGTAATACCTGAGATAGGCATTGCCAGCTTTTGAACGTGGTGTATCGTCAGCCTTGATCCCAGTTTCATAGGTCGAGAGCCGTATGAAGGATGAGGCGATGACAAACGCGCATCGACATAGTCGTTCTTGCCGAGGTCAATAAACGATTGCTTGTAGTTTTAATGGTCTTCGGATTCAAGCCGTATACCACAGTGTGGAACGGAGTAAGAACTTCACAGGAAGAGAGATGGTTCGCGGCCTGTATGCCGTAAAATAACGTAGATTCAAGAGCTGCCACACGTTGTGCAAGATTCTTACGGGAACGCAGAATCTCTGCGAGTCGTTTGGCAAGTTCTACCGCACCGGGTTGGTTAAGAGTAGAAAGAAGATCCGCCTTCTTCAAAGTAAATCACCTCCTTTTCGGCAAGAGTTGGAAAAGTGAATAAGGAATAATCCTGATCTTAATTGCTGACCGTACCCTCGTTAATAAGCATTCACTCGTGAGAGGCAACGTTGCTGGAAACCACTCTCGCCCAGGGACGTAACATCTGTGTAAGCGGTATTTGACACTAAAGCAGGCGTCAAGCTTCTTGAGCAGTCACCGATAGGTGCCGCAAGGGAGAAAAGACGTAACCTTGACCATAAATCTCTAAAAGTAATTGTAGCATCAGGAATTCCATATTAGAAGTTTTACCTTGTAAGCAAGGCGGAAATCTTGCTTACAAAATATATTATACGAGGGGGAGCATTATGAAACTGTTTTCTTCATATCATCAATTTTTTTCTCATGTTTGGATATTAACAAAAAGTTATTGGAAATCAGAAGAGAAAAAGAGTGCTTATGTACTTTTGACAGGAGTTGTATTGCTTACCATAGCTATTGTTGTTATGCTGGTATTGTTGAATCAATGGAATAATACTTTTTATACGGCATTGCAAGAGTATAATACGACTGTTATCTTTAATGAATTAATACATTTTTCATGGTTGGCAGCTTTATACATAATTTTTTCTGTGTACTCCTTTTATCTACAGCAGGTATTAGGATTGCGATGGAGAAAATGGCTGACGGCGCAATATCTTGAGTGTTGGCTTAAAGGAAAAACGTATTATCGATTACAGATGTTTGGAACGACAACGGATAATCCAGATCAACGTATTAGTGAAGATATTAATCTTTTTGTAACGAAAACCATTGAATTGACAGTAGGTTTTATTAAGGCAATTTGTGTATTAACGGCGTTTATTATTATTCTGTATCAAATATCAGGTACATTGGAATTTACTCTTATGGGGGTGAGCTGGCATATCCCTGGATATTTAGTATGGATTGCCATTTTATATGCCGTCATTGGTACATGGCTGACACACCGAGTAGGATATCGGCTGATGAAGCTTAATTTTATTCAACAACGCTATGAAGCTAATTTTCGATTTAGTATGATGCGTATGCGGGAAAATGCCGAAAGTGTCGCTTTTTATGGAGGAGAAAAACAAGAGTGTCATATATTTCGTCATCGTTTTAGGATGTTGTTAGATAATTTTTGGAAGATTATTCAAAAGAAAAAGCAATTGATTTGGCTTAATAGCGGATATTCTCAAATTGCAATTATTTTTCCTTTTATTGTCGTTATGCCACGATATTTATCTAAAGCAATTTCTTTGGGTGGTCTGATGCAAGTAGCAAATGCTTTGGCAAGGTGCAGGAATCACTTTCTTATTTTGTGGACATGTATGCGATACTGGCAGAATGGAAAGCTGTTGTTGATCGTCTTACAAGCTTTAATAAACATATGAAAGAGATTTTGTGGGAAGAAAAAGAAAACGAAGATGTAGAACAATCTTTTTCGGACGGTGGGTTGGAACTGTTTCATTTTGGTATATACCTGCCGAATGGAGTTCCCTTGCTGGAGGATGTTACACTGCGATTTACCGCAGGAAAAAACATTCTTATTCGCGGCGTCAGCGGCAGTGGAAAAAGTACCTTTTTGAGAGCCATTGCCGGAATATGGCCGTATGTATCAGGAAAAATAAATATGCTGCCAAAAGAGCAAACTATGTTTGTTCCTCAAATACCTTATCTGCCGCTTGGCACATTGCGGCAAGTATTATTATATCCGGGGGACATGGAATTTTCTGATCAGATAGTAAAACAGTGGATGCATATCTGCCGTATTGCGTATCTATCGGATCAACTTGATGTAGAAGCTGATTGGAATCATGTTTTATCTGTAGGAGAACAACAGCGGCTGGCTTTTGTTCGGGTCTTTTTGCAAAAACCGACCTGGATTTTTTTTGATGAAGCGACATCTGCTCTTGACGAAGATACAGAAGCATATCTGTACCAGCTCCTGCAAAAACAATTGCCAAAAACAACTTTTGTCAGTGTAGGACATCGAAGTACGTTAACGCTATTTCATTCGTTGATTTTGACGCTGCATAAAGACACGCGGCATATTACCATGGAGATAGCAGACGTATAAGTCGTATTGAAAGGAATAGGGATTTCGTATGGGTGCAGCAGAATTACGCATAGTATTTATTTTTGTTGATTTGATATTGCCGCTTGTTGTTGGATATGGATTAAAAAAAATTAATAGGCTTACAGCAGGACAGTGCAATTGGTTGATTCGCTTTAACATTATCGTTATATTTACGATTTTGTCAATTCTTAGTTTTTGGGTTATGCCTCTTCGTGCGGAATTGATTATGCTGCCTTTCTTCGGATTTTTTTGTTCGGCAGTGCCGCTTGGAATTGTTTATTTTTTTCATTTACAAAAAAAATTTCCTGATATATTAGAACAGGGAAGTTATATTATTACAGCCATTCCGGCTAATATTGGCACGATGGGGGGCTTGTGTGCCTTTATTTTATATGGTGAAGTCGGATTTGCTTATGCACAAATGGTTGGCGTATTTCAAATTTAGTGATGCTTTTTGTTTGTTTTCCTATGGGATATTATTTTAAATTTCGCAGTATACATACAGATGAACCATTTGCTATGGGAAATTTGAATTGGCGCAGTGTATTTATCAACTGGAATCAAATATCTGTAATGGGGATGTTGCTTGGTATTGTACTTTATATTATGCATGTACCTCGTCCGGAAGTTCTAAACATGATGTTTCAGGCCTTGGTCCATTTTGGCGCTTGGTTTGCTTTGATACCTATCGGGTATATGATTGATTTTTCAGGTCTTAAAAAATATTACTGGAGTACCTTTGACTTAGTACCTATTAAAATGATTGTTACTCCGGCCATTTGTTATCTGATAGCCTCTTTATTTACGAGAGATGCTGTGCTTTTAGGTTCCGTTATTATTTTAATGGCGGCGCCTTGTGCGATCAACGCCTTGATTACAGTACGATTATACGGGCTTAATATAAATTTATCTATGGCTCCTTTTATTACTACTGTAGGTTTGTATATTTTAGTTTTGTTTCCAGCCTTCTATCTTTTTGTTGTAAACGGTATATTGCCATTTAAATAAATTAGGCATAAATATAGTTTATAGTATGTTCATTATTTGCGGTAAGATTCAAAAGAAGAGTTGTGTTTTGACTCTTCTTTTTTGTTTTTAAAATATTTAGAAAATTGAAATAAATAAAATGTGAATTTATTGAATTCACAAAGACGATTCCATTTCAAAATAGTCTACTTGTTCGTTCTATTATTCATACCTGACTATTTTACAATATAAACATAGAATATACAAAAACGGATGAAGGAGAGGATGCTGAAATTACAGGTGAAAACTATCACAAAGTTTTTTTCGAAGGGAGATGGCTTTATGGCTACGAACAACAAACATTTTACAGATTATTTTACAGATTTTGCTCAAAATGGGTTCCAGACTCATATGTTATTGCATTAGTATTGACTATTGTGGCATTTATCCTTGCTAAAATATTTACCCCTGCAGGTCCATTTGATATTGTTATTTCTTGGGGGAAAGGGTTTTGGACGTTATTAGCATTTTCTATGCAGATGTCTTTAATTGTTATCACTGGTTATGCGCTGGCAACAACGCCGATTTGCAAAAAGTTGATATCGTCGGCTTGCAGTAAACCGAACTCGGCAACTTCCGTGTATGTTTACGCAGTTATCCTTGCCTCCATTGGTTTTTATTTGAACTGGGGTTTTGGACTGGTATTTGCAGCTTTGATTTCTAAAAATCTTGCGATTCAAGCAGGAAAAAAAGGAATTAAAATTGATTATCGGTATCTCTGTGGAGCGGCATGGACTCCGTTCTATATTTGGCATATGGGACTTTCTGGATCTGCACCATTACTAGTTGCGACGGCTGACCATTTTATGGTCAAGGAAATAGGAATAATTCCTATTTCTCAAACTATATTTCATCCATACAATTTAATTTTAACAGCAATTTCCGTGGTGGCTATTATCATTCTTTTTGGATTTATTCTTCCGCCTCGTGATGAAACAAAAATGATTTCTATTACTGAGTTCAATCCAGAACTTGCAAAAGAAGAAACAGCAACTGCAGCGGAAAAGAAAGTTATTAAAACACCGAGTGAATGGGTAACATATACACCATGGTGTTCTTATATAGTAGGGTTAATGTTTTTGACGTATTTATATTATCATTTCTTTGTTATTGGAATGTCTTTAGATATAAATGTATTAAACTTTTTGTTCCTGACGTTGATTATTTGGTTATATGGATCACCGGCAGAATTATTAAAAGCAGTTAAGGCCTCTACTCCGGCGGCTTGGGGGGTTATTCTTCAATTTCCTTTTTATGCAGGTATTTTTGGGATTATGAAGTATACAGGTCTTGTTGATACCATCTCAGCATGGGTAATTGCTTTCAGTACAGAAGCTTCATTTCCGGCTATTGCCGCTATTTTGACCGGATTTATCAGCTATTTTATTCCTTCCGGTGGAAGTAAATGGGTTATTGAGGCACCTTTTCTTATTCCGGCCGGTCAGGCTTTAGGTATTCCCGATGCACAGACGGTTATTGCATATATGTTTGGCGGTGATTTAGTCGCTTTAATTCAACCGTTTTTTGCTGTTCCGTTTATGGCAGTTTGCGGCTTGGAATTTAAAGACTTCGTAGGATATAGTTTTGTTGCGTTTATTGTATTAGGAATTCTCATGGTTCTTGGATTGACATTTATACCCTTTACGATTTAGTCCGGCATGACTTTTTAAGAAATACTCCTGAAAATATAGAATGCGTTCGTTTATAAGAAAGAGGGAACTACTATGAAAAAGTTAGAAGAAATTAAAACAATTTGCAATCTTGGCTGTGGTACGATGGGGTTTGGTACGGCGATATTGTTTGCTAAAAGTGGGTATGAAGTAAACATGTTTGGACGAAAAGATGCCAGTATTGAACGGGCTATGAAAAATATACATTTGACGTTGGGGGTCATGAAAGACAATGGTCTTGTAACGGAGGAAGAAATTAAGAATTTGCTTAGTCGGATTCATGGAGTTACAACTCTTAAGGATGCTGCGGCAGGAGCCGATTTTGTTATTGAATCTGTTGCTGAAGAGGTACCTATTAAACAAGCTGTTTATAAAGAAATGGAAGATTATTTAGATTCAGATGTCATTTTTGCGACAGATTCTTCAGGATTGAGTCCGACCGAAGTTGCAGCTGTATTGAAGTATCCTGAACGCTTTGTTGTTGCCCATTTTTGGAATCCGCCTCATCTTATTCCACTTGTAGAAGTTGTTCCAGGAGAAAAAACGAGTAAGGAAACAGTTGATATTACTTGGAAGTTAATGGAAAAAATTGGTAAAAAACCGGTAGCATTATTAAAAGAAGCTCCCGGATTTATTGGTAATCGTCTTCAATTTGCATTGCTTCGTGAAGCGTTATACTGTGTTCAAGAAGGTATTGGTACTGCTGAGGCAGTTGATGCTGTATGTAAATATAGTATTGGACGGCGACTTTCTGTTACAGGGCCGATTGAAACCGCAGATCTTGGAGGCTTGGATATTTTCTATAATATTTCAGCGTATTTAAATGCGGATCTTGCCGATGATAAAACTGGTTCATCTGTTATGAAAGAATGTGTCGATAAAGGAAATTTAGGTGCTAAAACGGGAAGCGGACTTTATCACTGGACACCAGAAGATTTGGCAAAAATTAAACGGACCAGAGAAGAAATTCTTATTGAATGGTTGAAAAAAGATGCTTCTGGGCAGAAATTTTAAAATATTTGAATAATCGAGTCCCATCATTTTATCTAATGGATGATGGGATTTTATTTATTATGATAAATAAGAATATTAAAGTTGACTTTTGTGAATTTAAATATAAGTATATTGTCCTAAAAGGTCTTATTGTTCGCTCTGTCATTCACGGTTTATTTTTTTACAATATGATTAAGAAGATAAATGGAACGGAGGATGATACATATGAAACAAGTTTCGATTATTACATCAGAACAAGCGGCAGACCTTATTAAAGACAATGATTTTGTAACGGTTAATGGCTTTTTAGCTTCTGTACAACCGGAAGCATTAACTTCAGCATTAGAAACACGATTTTTACAAACGGGATCACCTAAGGATTTAACACTTTATTATTGTGCGGGACAGGGAAATTCTGATGGACGCGGCGGAGAACATTTTGCTCATGAAGGTCTTTTAAAACGGGTTATTTTGGGGCATTGGGGGACTGTTCCGGCAATTGCGGCAATGGCTAATGCGTGCAAAATGGAAGCGTACAATTTTCCGCAGGGTACATTGGCGCAGCATTATCGAGATGTAGCGGCGCATCGAATGGGTACATTTACCAATGTGGGATTAGAAACTTTTGTAGATCCACGAATCAGTGGCGGTAAAATGAATGATATTACAAAAGAAGATCTTGTACAACTGCAAGTTATCAATGGAGAAGAGCAGCTTTTTTATCCGCGGATGAAGATGGATATTGCTTTTATTCGTGGTACTTTTGCTGATGAGTGGGGAAATATAGTTATGACTAAAGAAATTTCACCTATCGATGCCCTGCCACAAGCCCAGGCTGTACATAACAGCGGAGGAACCGTAATTGTTCAGGTGGAAAAAGTCGTAAAAGGAGGATCTTTAGATCCTAAATTGGTTATTATACCGGGGATTTATGTAGATTATGTTGTAGAAGCTGAATCTGTTTTATATCAGCAGCAAACTTTTGGGTGTGAATTTGATCCTTCTGTTTGCGGAGAAATCAGTATTCCCGTAGAAGCTATCAAACCGGCGCCTTTGAATGCTAAAAAGGTTATTGCCCGCAGAGCGGCAATGCTCTTATTTGATATGAGCAGCGAGGCGGTTATTAATTTAGGAATCGGTATTCCTGAATTAATATCTTCCGTTGCTGCCGAAGAAGGGATTGGAGATTCTTTGACGATGACCGTCGAAGCGGGAGCAATTGGCGGAGTTCCTTTGGGGGGAGTTCGGTTTGGTGCTAGTATCAATGCGGAATGTTATTTGGGACAAGCGGCACAATTTGATTTTTATGATGGCGGTGGATTAAATTTAGCCTGTTTAGGGTTAGCGCAATGTGATGGACAAGGAAATGTTAATGTAGGAAAATTCGGTTCGCGTATTGCCGGTTGCGGCGGATTCATTAATATTACACAGAACACTAAGACCGTTGTTTTTTGCGGGACATTTACTGCCAGTGGATTGAAAGAAGAAATAACAAATGGAGAACTCCATATCGTGCAAGAGGGAAACGTAAAAAAATTTCTTGGCAGTATTGATCAGATTACCTTTAGTGGGAATTACGCCCGTAAACACGGACAGAAAATTATGTACATTACGGAACGAGCCGTTTTTGAAATAAAAGAAGATGGCATTCATTTAACTGAGATTGCCCCGGGGATAGATTTACAAAAGGATGTTCTTGAGCAAATGGAATTTATACCTATTGTGAAGGAAATCAAATATATGCCGGACAGTTTGTTTAGAAATAAGCGGATAGGATTGAAAGAAATGAGAAAGCAGAAGGGATGAAAGAGAATGACTCAACGTACAAATAAAACAGGCATACTCGCTTTTGAGCAGGAACCGTTAGAGAGCAATGATTATACCATGCAAGAAGCAATAAAAGAGGCACGGCGTTGCTTGCAATGTGCAGTTCCTCAATGTCGAAGAGGCTGTCCTGTAAAAAATGAAATTCCGCAATTTATTCATGAGTTAGCTCTCGGTAATTTTGGTGCGGCGGCAAATTATATTGCCAATAATAGTGATTTACCGGCCATATGTGGTCGTGTATGTCCTTGGGAAAAGCAGTGTGAAGGTTCGTGTATTTTAGAAAAAAAAGGAAAACATATAGAAATTGGGAAACTAGAACGATTTGTTGCGGATACCGTTATGGATGCCGGTGTTTTTCCATGTACATCCGGTATGAAAGCAAACGGTAAAGTCGCTGTTATCGGCAGTGGTCCGGCAGGGATTACTGCCGCATATGAGCTGGCACGGCGTAATTATGAAGTAACCGTTTTTGAAAGCGATTCGGAACCGGGGGGAATGCTGATGTTTGGAATACCCGCTTTTCGACTGCACAAGAACTATATTTATCGTGAGATTGATTGTTTGCAAAAACTGGGGGTCTGTTTTCAATATAATGTAAAGATAGGACAACAGAAATCTATTGAGGATTTATTCGCAGAACACTTTGAGGCGATATTTGTTGGTATTGGAGCTTCTGCAGCTTGGAGTCTAGGAGTAGACAACGATACACTTCCCGGTGTAGTAGATGCTCAAATTTTTTTGCATCAAGTACAACAGGTACAGATAGGAAAAGGGGATATTACCCAATTACCTATTCAAGCAGGCGATTCAGTCATTGTAGTGGGAGCCGGAAATGTTGCCATTGATGCGGCACGAACAGCGGTACGGTTGGGAGCAGATGTAACTATTGTATATCGTCGCGCTGAACACCATATGAAGTGTTTACCTTCAGAATATCAAGCAGCTAAAAATGATGGAGTAAAATTCAAATTTTATTCGGCACCGCGTGCCGTTGTAGGTGCAACTTGTGTGGAAGGACTGCAATATGAAAAACAAAAAATATTGGAAGATGCTACAATGGTCCCAACGGGTGAATTTGGTGTTGTTCCGGCAAATAAAATTATTGCTGCAATTGGTAATCGTCCGGAGATGGATTGTATTAATTCATTGCAGGTAAATGCCAGTAATGAGGGATATATTTCAATTACGGAAAAACCCTACGGAATGACAAGTCGTGTGGGGGTATTTGCGGCAGGGGATATAGTACATAAACCAGCAACCGTTGTCCTTGGCTATGCGGGAAGGTAAAAAAACAGCAATAGGCATTGATCGATATATACAGGCAAAGCATTTGTTAGAAGGAATTAAACAATTTAGTAATATATCACATCTGACCGATTAATTCTATGAGAAAGATACGTTACCAATAAACCCATTTTTTTGATATGTAAGGAGTGAAAAACAGTATATGATGGAACTAAAAGTAAAACCTGTTATTGCTTCATATGACAACTTTCAGCAGTTGCAAAAAGTGAGAATATTTGTGAAAATGATTTGATCGTCACTAATCATTATGTATATGAAGCAGATATGGAAATGTTGCATTTACCCTGCCCTATTTTATTTCAGGAGGAATATGGGTTTGGAGAGCCTACGGATAGTATGTTGGAGTCAATACAAAAAGATTTTCCCAAAGACATACAACGTATTATTGCTGTTGGAGGCGGCACTGTTCTTGATATTTCTAAACTGCTGTCTCTGAAACACTGGCTGCCCGTTCGAGACTTGTATGATGGAAAAGTTCCTGTAGAAAAGGATAAAAAGCTAATACTTATTCCAACGACCTGTGGTACAGGAAGTGAAGTAACTAACGTAGCCGTAGTAACGTTTGCATTAGAGAAGAAAAAGGAAGGATTTGTACGAGAGGAACTATATGCGGAGCAGGCGGTCCTTATTCCGCAGTTATTAAGAACCCTGCCATTCAATGTATTTGCTACAACTTCAGTGGATGCGCTGATACACGCGATAGAAGCAGCATTATCACCTCATGCGAGTGAGACTGTCCGTTTATTTTGTTATAAAGCGATTGAAATGATTATGAACGGATATTTTCAACTTCGAGAAGAGGGACCGGCAAAAAGAAAACAATTATATCAAGATTTTTTACTTGCTAGTACATATGCCGGTATTGCATCGGATAATGCAGGGTGTGGAGCTGTTCATGCATTGAGTTATCCGTTGGCAGTAAAATTTCATGTTCCTCATGGGGAAGCAAATTATGCGCTTTTTACGGGAGTAATGAAAAATTATATGGAGTTAAAAAAGATGGAGAAATTGAGAAAATAAATAAATTTCTTGCAAGTTTATTGAAATGTCCCGTAGATTTAGTGTATGATCAACTAGAAATATTGCTTAACCAGTTACTTCCTAAGAAAGCGCTTTGGCGGTATGGTGTTAAAAATCGAATTTAGTGGAGTTTACCGATTCTGTCATGAAAACGCAGCAACGGCTTATGTCCAATAATTTTGTTCCGTTGAATAGGGAAATAGTATATAAAATATATAAAGAATTACTTTAAATGATACCAAAATAATTCGTATAGATGAAAATTCGGACCTGGGATGCAACACAAATATCCGGGTCCGAATTTTTTGTACAGTTGTAGGTTTTTATATGTCATGTAGTGCTAAAGTACGTTCTATAAACTTTTTATATAGTTCGTATTTTTTATTTATATCGTTATATGTATATTGATGATAAGCCGGCAGTTCTTTGAGCCGTTGAAAAAAAGATTGAAAAAGATTGACTAACTGTTTACTTGATACAATATAAAAAGGACTGGCGTTATTAGTAATATACTGGCGGTTTTTTTTAAGAAAAGCCGAAGAAAAATTAGAATAGAAAGAAAGATTAGATTCATGATAATCAATTGTTTCAATAGATGATTGAAGAACTCCCATTATCATACGAGGATTATTTTTCATCATGCTGAGAATGTTTTGAAGGTGATCTTTGCGTTCTTCTGTTGTTGTTTTATATTCAAGATCTGTAAAGAACATATAGCCTGTTTCGATATAACGAATGATAGAAGTTGTAGGCAGCATAAATTCTACATCGACTGTGCTTAGCAATTCTTCCCATAAAATACGTAAATGCCGTATTTGACGGACAACATTTTCTGAAGCGCAGGAATCTCTTAAAATATTGTCAATTGTATTTGAAGGAAGAAGAAAATCAAATCCATTGGTGAGAAAAAAGAAAAAGTGACTGGCAGAGTAAAAGGCAGTACGAAATCCCATTTCATCAATCCCCAAAACTTTTGCAGGAGAAATGAGCGGGGTTTGATTGGTGAAACAAAGGAGAAAACGGTCATAAATATCTTCGACTAAAATTTTATCAGAAATATAGGTGCACATATCCATAAATCCATCGGATTGTAAAGAATATTGAACAACAAATGAGTCCTCCAACACAATCAGGTTGGTATGCTCTAAATTAGTATTGTCATAAAATACAAAATCGTAATCCAGTAAATGATTAAGCATGCGATATAATCGACGCATATATTTAGGATCACTGGATAGCTTATCCAAATTTATTCCAGCACGAACGGTGATACGTTTTGCATTAAGAGTACAAGATTCAAAGTATTTCCAAAATCCGAGATCAGATAAGGCACAAAATTCACCAAATATCAGAAGATTAGCTTCATGGTTAGTACTGTCAATTTTTTTTTGAAACAAATCGTTTAGAAATTTACTGATATCGTGATATCCCGTAATAACACGAATCGGAGATGTATACTCTTTTTGTTTTCCAGGATTTTTCTTTACAGAAACACGGTATGCAGCACAAAGATATTGAGTTACTTCAAAGCAAGATCTACCGTATGGGGAGAAATAGACAGAGCCGCATATAACGTTTTTTGTTTATTTTCTTTAATAATTGTATCGGCAAAGTGATGAGCCATTTTTTCATTGATTTGCTGAACATGTTTAGTAGTTGGCAGTTTTATTCCATTACACCATTTACTGATATACGAAATATCGTAACCTGTAATATTTGCCAAAACCAGATTTTTTGTTTGTGTCAAGGAAATCAAATTTTTTAATGCGGTTGCGTAATCTTCAGTTATCATATGCATTTCACCTGTAGTAATCATTAAAATAGACAATAAACACAATACATTTAATTATATAATTTATAATGTTTTAAGTGTTTTATTAAATAGGGGCAGGTCATGTAAAAAATGTTCATAAAAGTGATTACAAAGCCAACTGACGGTTTGTTTTTATGGAAAAAGTGACTTTTATAGCTGCAAACAGTTAAATATAAAACTATATTTTTTTAATCGCTGATAAATTGGAAGATTTGTCAAATGACGTAATGTAAATAATGCCGTAATACCGATTAAAATACCCGTACCTACTCCGGCTATTGATAAAATGGGAAGATACAGCATAATTTTAATGTTTTCTACAATAATTGAGGCAATAATAACCTGTCCCAAATTGTGAAAGATACCCCCCGCGGCACTGACTCCGATAACACTGAATTTCCCCGTTTTTTTTAGAACTATCATACAGGCTAAACTAAAACTGGCTCCGGCAATACTGTACAAGAAAGCATTAATGCCCCCGGCAAATGCCGTGGAAAGGATAATGCGTAAAAGTAATATCAAACATACGTCACGCTTTCGAGGCAGCGAATATAAAGCAATAACTGTAATTAAATTTGCTAAGCCTAACTTGGCCCCTGGCGCAATAAAAGGAACGGGAATCATGCCCTCAATTATGTAAAGAACGAGAGATTGAGCGACAAAAAGGCCTAAAATAATAAGATGAAAAGTTTTATGCATACATACCTCTTAATGAGCGGGAATAATATCTGGCTCCGACGAATCGACAGCACGGACTTCAATCATGACTTTATGGGGTAAACATACAGTAGTTGCCCCAGGTTTGGAAATAAATCCTTCATTGACGCATATTTGATCCGGACAATCTGCATCGGTAATCGCAATGGTTTGATTACGTACTGTTACTGTATTATAACCGTGTTTTGTATAAATAGTAAACATATCTGTTCCGGTATGTTCTGATAGTGGAATTGTTTTATATTCTTTTCCGTCGACTTGAATTACTGCAATAGTTTTGGCGGAATTTGTCGTACCGCTTATCACAAAGATTGCCTCCGGTAAAAGAGACATACATAAGAGAATGATAATGAGAGCAATGTCCCATTTCTTTATCATGGAAATATCTCCTTACTCAAACAGATTTATTATTAACGTAATTACAGTATATTGTTTTTATTTTTAAAATTAAAAATATATGGAAAAGATGGTTTTTAATCATTATTTCCCTAGGGTATTTCAGTTGTTTTTAAACTTATATGTGCCCTTTATAAAAGATATACTGATAAGAAAACTAATGGCATATAAACTTATTATAACAGATTTAATTAGGGCAGCAAACAAAAGTCGATTAATTTGTGGATTTCATGGATTTGTATAACAAAAATGAAAATAGCAACATTGTTTATCGTTTAAAGCAGTAATAAAAGATAAACAATTTGCGGCTGATTTAATTCTTCTGGTAATTCAACTGCAAAAAAAAAACTGAGATATATTCTTTTGAAATTTCAAAGAATAAAAATGCATATTATATATAAATGAATTGATTTTTTAGAATTCATCTCGGTATATATCATTCAACATAGTCTTGTTTTTCGTTCTATTATTCACAATCAGATTTCTTACAATTATGGAGGAAAGACAAAAAATGGAGGGTGATACATTATGAAACACGTAGCAGTAATCACGGCTACTGAAGCCGCAAATCTTATTAAAAATGGAAGTTTTGTGACAACAAATGGTTTTTTAGCTTCGGTACAACCGGAAGCACTTACTTCGGCATTGGAAACTCGTTTTTTACAAACAGGAACACCAAAAAATTTAACATTGTATTATTGTGCGGGTCAAGGAAATTCTGATGGCCGCGGCGGAGAACACTTTGCCCATGAAGGAATGTTAAAACGAGTTATTTTGGGACATTGGGGTACTGTGCCAGCAATTGTTTCTTTAGTAAATGCAGGTAAAATTGAAGGCTATAACTTTCCCCAAGGTACATTAGCACAACATTATCGTGATGTGGCAGCTCATCGTATTGGAACCTTTACTAATGTGGGTCTGGAAACTTTTGTAGATCCACGAATCAACGGCGGTAAAATGAATGACATTACAAAAGAAGATCTTGTACAACTAAAAGTTATTAATGGAGAAGAGCAACTTTTTTATCCGCGTATGAAGATGGATGTAGCCCTTATTCGTGGTACATATGCTGATGAATGGGGTAATGTGGTCATGACTAAAGAAGTGTCTCCTATTGATGCACTACCACAAGCACAAGCTGTTCATAATAGCGGCGGTATAGTGATTGTCCAAGTGGAAAAAGTTGTCAAGGGAGGTTCGTTAGACCCTAAATTGGTTAAAATTCCAGGTATTTATGTAGATTATATTGTGCAGGAAGAATCCATATTGCATCAGCAACAGGCATTTGGATGTGAATTTGATTCTTCTGTATGCGGTGAGAGTGTTGTTCCTGTAGAATCCATAAAGCCAGTGCCATTAAATGCTAAGAAGGTTATTGCACGGAGAGCTGCGATGTTGCTTCTTGATATGAAACATGAAGCTGTCATTAATTTAGGAATCGGTATTCCTGAATTTGTAGCATCTGTTGCAGCTGAAGAAGGAATTGGTGATTCTTTGACAATGACAGTTGAAGCGGGTGCTATTGGGGGTGTTCCGTTGGGGGGGCGTACGATTTGGTGCCAGCGTTAATGCAGAGTGTTATCTTGAACAGCAGCTCAGTTTGATTTTTATGATGGAGGCGGCCTGGATTTAGCTTGTTTAGGCTTGGCCCAATGTGATGGACAAGGTAATGTCAATGTCAGTAAATTTGGCCCTCGTATAGCGGGATGTGGAGGATTTATCAACATTACACAAAATACAAAGAACGTAGTTTTTTGTGGAACTTTTACAACAAGTGGTTTAAAAGAAGAAATTAAAGATGGCGAAATTCATATTATACAAGAAGGTAAAGTAAAAAAATTTCTTCATTGTATCGATCAAATTACATTTAGTGGAAAGTATGCGCGCGAACACGGACAACAGATATTATATATCACGGAACGGGCTGTATTTAAAATGGAGGAAGATGGAATTCATCTCATAGAAATTGCACCAGGTATTGATATGCAAAAAGACATTTTTGACCAAATGGAATTTAAACCTATTGCAAATAACGTTAAACATATGTTGCCTGAGCTATTTAAAAACCAATGCATGAATCTTAAAGATATAAAAAAATAGAAATGAAGAAGAAAGAAGGTTTTTAAATGGAAGTATTTGCGATTATTTTAAGTTTTGTTCTCTTAGTTACGATTGCATATCGTGGATTTTCTGTTATTTTATTTGCACCTGTTTGTGCACTAGTAGCGGCCAGTTTATCAAATTTTCCGCTTTTACCAGGATATACAGAGTTATTTATGGGCAAGGCCGTTATATATATAAAATCATTTTTCCCTATATTTTTATTAGGAGCTGTATTTGGAAAAGTGATGGAAGAAACCGGCATGGCACGCAGTATTGCGAAAGAAGTTATTAAAAAAATAGGTAAAGAAAGAGTTACATTGGCAATTGTTGTAGCCTGCCTTGTTTTGACATATGGGGGTGTTAGTTTATTCGTTTGTGTATTTGCTATTTACCCATTTGCCTCTGCATTGTTTAAGGAAGCGCAACTTCCTAAACGGCTAATTCCCTGTTGTATGGCAATCGGAGCATTTACGGTGACTATGGATTGTCTTCCTGGAACTCCACAAATACAAAATATAATTCCTACTGTGTATTTGGGAACAACAACCTATGCAGCGCCTGCATTAGGTATTATTTGTGCGATATTTTTACTTGGGATCAGCTACTCTTACTTACATTGGCGATGCCGTCAAGCGATTAAATGTGGAGAAGGTTATGGCAACCATACAATAAATGAAGTTGTTGTTGATACTGATCAAAAATTGCCTCCATGGTATGTTTCTATATTACCACTTCTCACTGTATTAGTTGTAAATTTCTTTTTCTCGTCCATTTATACGTGGAATCCAGAATTACTTGCTCCTTTTCAGAATTTAAACGGGTTACCTTTAGTTGCAAAATCAATTAAAAATGTTGCATCTCTTTGGTCATTGATTTTAGGGTTATTAACAGCAACTATATTAGCCTCTGTTTTAGGATATCGTTTTCTTCCTAAACATGTTAGTTTGAAATCGGTTATAAATGCCGGCGCCATTGGGTCGTTGCTGGCAATTATGAATACCGCGTCAGAAGTGGGGTATGGCAATATTATTGCTTCTTTACCCGGTTTTACTGAAATTGCTCATACTTTGCTTAATATTGGCGGTGATTATCCGTTGTTTAATGCTGCGTTAATGATCAATGTACTTGCGGGAGTTACAGGCTCCGCTTCTGGAGGTGTAAGTATTGCTTTAGAAATATTTGGACAACATTGGTTAGAAACCACAGCAGCTATGGGAATTCCACCGGAAGTGCTGCACCGAATAGCTTCTATGGCAGCAGGCGGCTTGGATACATTACCTCATAATGGTGCTGTTATTACTTTATTGGCAGTTTGTGGATTAACACATAAAGAAGCATATAAAGATGTTTTTGCTATTACTTGTTTTAAGATTTTAACAGCATTTTTTGGGGTTATCGTGTTTATGACAACCGGAATTGTTTGATTTTTATTAATATAAAAACTAAATAGTAAAAACATTCTAAAGGAGAGTGGAAGAATCATGGATTTTAACATGACGGAAGATCAACAAATGTTTGTAAAATTGGCTAAAGACTTTGGTGAAAAAAGATTAGCCCCGACTATTACCGAACGTGACCATCAAGGTATTTTTGATGAAGCAATCATCAAAGAAATGCTCGAAATGGGTTTGGGCGGCACATATTTCCCAGAAGAATACGGCGGAGCTGGTGCCGATGTATTGAGCTACATCATGACGGTAGAAGAACTGGCCAAATATGATGCAGGCGTCAGCATTACGTTGTCCGGAACCGTATCCTTGTGTGCAAATCCGATTTTTGAATACGGGACAGAAGAACAGAAGAAAAAATTCTTAACTCCGCTTTGTGAAGGCACGAAACTGGGTGCGTTCGGCTTAACAGAACCGAATGCCGGCACCGATGCTTCCGGCCAGCAGACCGTTGCAGTAAAAGAAGGCGACCATTATATTTTGAATGGTTCCAAAATCTTTATCACCAACGCAGGCGCAGCTGATATCTATATTGTATTCGCTATGACGGATAAGAGCCAGGGCAACCATGGTATTACGGCATTCATTCTGGAAAAAGGGATGGAAGGCTTTACCTTTGGCAAGAAAGAAGACAAACTCGGGATCCACACGTCTCAGACGATGGAACTCGTATTCCAAAATGTAAAAGTTCCTGCTGAAAATATGCTCGGTCAGGAAGGGAAAGGCTTTAAGATTGCTATGCAGACCTTGGACGGCGGCCGTATCGGGGTAGCCGCACAGGCATTGGGAATCGCGGAAGCCGCTTTGAAAGACGCTGTTGAATATTCCAAACAACGTGTACAGTTCGGCAAACCGATCTGCAAATTCCAAGCTATTTCCTTCAAACTGGCAGATATGGCAATGAAGATCGAAGCCGCGAGAAACCTGGTATACAAAGCAGCGATGAAGAAACAGGAAAAGAAACCGTATTCCGTGGATGCTGCGATGGCAAAATGCTATGCTTCGGATGTAGCTATGGAAGTTGCGGTTGACGCCGTGCAGATTTTCGGCGGCTACGGCTACAGCGAAGAATATCCCGTTGCCCGTCATCTGCGTGATGCAAAGATTACACAGATATATGAAGGCACGAACGAAGTACAGCGCATGGTTACTTCGGGTGCGTTATTGCGGTAATTGGCATGACAAAGCAGGTTTGATTGTTGCGTAATCAAGCTGTGGAGACAAGAAAACATTTTTAGGAGGTTAGCGTAATATGGAAATATTGGTATGTGTAAAACAAGTACCAGACACGGCAGAAGTAAAAATCGATCCAGTGAAACATACCGTCATTCGTGCGGGTGTGCCTAACATCTTTAATCCGTTTGACCAGAATGCGTTGGAAGCAGCGCTGCAGTTAAAGGATGAACAGGGAGCTAAGGTAACGCTGCTCTCTATGGGGCCGCCGCAGGCTGTGGAAGTACTTCGTGAAGGACTGGCCATGGGAGCCGATGAAGCGTATTTGCTGACAGACAGAAAAGTCGGCGGTTCGGATACCCTGGCAACCGGCTACTGCCTGGCACAGGCAGTTAGAAAAGTAGCGGAACTACAGGGGCTGGACCATTTCGACATAATTCTCTGCGGCAAGCAGGCTATTGATGGAGATACAGCTCAGGTCGGTCCGCAGATAGCAGCGGAACTCGGTATTCCACAGATCACTTACGCAGCTCATATCGCAGTAGAAGGAGAAAAAGTAACGGTAAAACAGCAGAATGAAGAAGGGTATATCGTTACGGAAGCATCGTTCCCCGTTCTCATTACGGCTGTAAAAGAATTAAATGAACCGCGGTTCCCGACCATTCGCGGAACCATGAAGGCGAAACGCCGGGAAATACCAACCTTGTCGGCAGAGGATATCAAAGTAGACGAAAGCCGGATCGGCTTGAGCGGCTCGCCGACGAATGTCCGCAAAATCTTCACTCCGCCTCAGAGAACGCAGGGTCTTATTTTGAACAATGAAGATGTTGCTGTATCTGTTGCTACGTTGATGGAAAAATTAGCAGAACAGAAGATAATTTAATTCTAAGGAGGAAACGGGAAGATGGATTTGGCTAATTACAAAGGCGTGTATGTCATCGCTGAACAATTTGAAGGCAAACTGCGCAATGTATCGTTGGAATTGTTAGGCCAGGGCAGGATATTGGCCGACAAAATCGGAGACAAAGTAGGGGCCGTCTTGATCGGCAGCGGGGTAACCCCGCTGGCTCAGGAATTGATTGCCCACGGAGCGCATAAGGTATATGTGTATGACGACCCGAGACTGGAACAATACAATACGACGGCGTATGCGAAGGTATTGCAGCACTTCTTTGAAGAAGTAAAACCGAACGTATTTCTGGTAGGGGCGACGAATATCGGACGGGATTTAGGACCGCGCGTAGCCAATGTATTAAAGACTGGTCTGACAGCAGACTGCACGGGACTGGATGTGGATGACGACGGAAAGACGATCGTATGGACGCGTCCGGCACTGGGCGGGAATATCATGGCAGAAATCGTATGCCGTGAAAATCGGCCGCAGATGGGTACGGTTCGACCGAATGTATTTAAGAAACCGGCAGCCGACGCATCCGCGACGGGCGAAATCATCAACATGAAGGCGGAACTGAGTGATGGCGACTTCATGACGAAGTTCGTAGAACTGATTAAAATGGGCGGCGGCGGCGTCAAGATAGAAGAAGCCGACGTTATCATATCCGGCGGCCGAGGAATGAACGGCTCGGAACCGTTCGAAGGAATGCTGAAGGAACTGGCGACCTTGCTGGGAGGAGCCGTAGGAGCTTCCCGTGCTGCGGTAGATGCCGGCTGGATAGATGCACTGCATCAGGTAGGACAGACCGGAAAGACTGTAGGCCCGAAGATTTATGTGGCTTGCGGGATATCCGGGGCGATCCAGCATTTAGCGGGTATGACAGGATCGGACTGCATCATCGCGATCAACAAAGATCCGGATGCTCCTATCTTCCAGGTTTGCGACTATGGTATCGTAGGAGATGCGTTTGAAGTAGTTCCTAAGATCACAGAAGCGATCAAAACATTAAGAAAATAATTGCTATTTTAAATTTTTTCTTGTTTATATTAAAAGCAGGTATAGGCCATATCTATACCTGCTTTTAATATGTGGAGCTATTCTTCAAGTAGACCTAATGTACGCTCTACAAAATTTTTATATAATTCATAATTTGTTTTTATTTCGTCATATGTATACTGATGATATACAGGGAATTGTTTTAATCTTTGGAAAAAAGATTGGAATATAGTTACAAGTTGTTGGTCGGCAACAATATAGAATGGACTGGCTTCGTTAGTAATATATTGTCGATTTTTTTTAAAAAATGCGGAAGATAAATTAGAATAAAACGATAAATTGGATTCATGGTAATCAATTGTATCTATCGAAGCTTGTAGGATACCCATAATAATGCGGGGATTTTTTTTCATCATACTAATAATATTTTGCAAATGAGCTTTGCGTTCTTGCGGAGAAGTCCTATATTCAAGATCTGTAAAAAACATATATCCCGTTTCAATGTAACGGATAATAGACGTGGTAGGCAACATGAATTCAACATCGACTGTACTCATGAATTCTTCCCACATAATGCGTAAATGCCGTATTTGATGTACAACATTTTCAGGAGCACAACAAGTTTTAAGAATATTATCAATTGTATCTGAGGGAAGAAGAAAATCAAAGCCGTTAGTTAAGAAGAAAAAGAAATGCTTGGCCGAATAAAAAGCGGTACGAAAACCCATTTCATCAATTCCCAGTACCTTGGCAGACGCCATGAGGGGGTTTTTATGTGTAAAACAAAGGAAAAAACGATCATAAATATCTTGAACCAATACTTTATCAGGTATATACGTACACATATCAATAAGACCGGTAGTATGTAAAGAATATTGTATTACAAAAGAATTTTCTAGAATAATTAAATTTGCACATTCTACAGTAGTGCTGTCGTAAAACATAAAGTCATAATCCAACAGGTCATTCAACATGTGATACAGACGGCGCATATATTTTAAATCACTGGCTAATTTATTCAGATTTAAACCTACTCGAATAGTCAGGCGTGAAGCATTAAGCTGACATGATTCAAAATAATTCCAAAATCCAATATCTGATAGCGCACAGAATTCTCCAAAAATCAATAAATTACCTTCGGTTTCTATTTCCGGTATCTTATTTTGAAATAATTCAGTCATGAATTTAGTAATATCGTGATATCCTGTAATAACTTGAATAGGTGATGCATATTCTTTTGATTTACCTGAGTTCTTTTTTAGGGAAAAACGATACGCAGAACAGAGATATTGATTAATTTCAAAAGAAAAATCAGTTGCATCGGAAGAAATGGACAAAATAGCAGATGCTGCTTTTTGTTTATGGTCTTTGATAAGAGTATCGGCAAAATAATGTGCCATTTTTTCGTTGATTTGTTCAATGTGTTTCGTTGCGGGTAATTTTATTCCATTGCACCATTTGCTGATATAAGAAATATCATATCCCGTGATGTTTGCTAAAACAAGATTTTTTGTTTGTGTTAAAGCAATTAGATTTTTTAATGCAGTAGCATAATCTTCTGTTATCATACGCACCTCGTCCTAAGCAAAAAAATGTCAGTAAATACATATTGGTTAATAATTATTATTAAAAAATTATATAATGGTTGTGATATAAAATTTTTATAGTGGGGTAATAATTGCATTTATAGATATATAAGTCAACAGTCGAAATATATTTTTAAGCAATAAAAAATGTAAACATATAATATAATGTGAAAAATATTTCAGGTGCATTAAAATTTGTAATTATAAATAGTCAAACAAAAGTATTGTTTTGTTTGATTATTTAATAAACAGATAAAAAATAATAAAAACTGATTTTCTTAACTACATGCAAATAAATTGACAGAAAAGGCAGTAAACATGCCGTTTTCTGTCAATACATAAGGGCTTGTTGCCGCTATCTTTTTATTCCTTACGATTTTGGGTAAACGTCATACAATCTTCTTAGGCATATATCAATCTATATTGATTAATATTTTATGAAAAACAATCAAAATAAAATGCCATTTATATATTCTAATTATAACAGATTTTATCAATTTCGAGAACTAAAAAAGCTTGCACATTTTGAGAATTACGGTATAATAGATATATTGCATGGGGACGTAGCTCAGCTGGGAGAGCACCAGGTTCGCAATCTGGGGGTCGAGGGTTCAATCCCCTTCGTCTCCACCATTGCTACCCACAAATTTTTTTGATAGAGATACATTAAAAAATACTGGGAATTTAGACGGGACTTAGCTTTTTGCTAAGTCCTTATTTTTTTGTCTGCTAAAGGATTGTCGTATTCTGTATTAAAAAAGACCCATTATAATACACCATAGACTGTCTCAACCGGTGATTAGTTAAATGGGCAATATGAAAATACAAGAGGTTCCGAGGTCATCGGAAACGAGCTGAAAAATGGCTGGCAGAAATTGCAAAAAGAGAGCCCAATATATTTCCACATTGGACCCTCGAATTCGTCTAACTAGTGATTGAATGATAGGAGCCGTATGAGTTGAGAGATTCACGTACGGTTCTGTGATAGCTTACAGGTGAAATTCCTGGGGGCTGCTTGACGGAGAGGTCGGTTGCTCAACGAATAAGTGACTTCCTACTCGATTTGCTGTCCTGCTAGTCGATAGACAAGATTTTTTCCCGCAACGGCAAAATGGATGCTGGTGATACACTAAGTTCGTCTATGCCCATATTGATGAACTCTTCCGCCAGGGTTTTGTCTGCACCCAATTCGCCGCAGATACCGCACCAAATACCATTGTTGTGTGCGTTTTCCGCAGTATAGGCAATGAGCTTTAAAATAGCGGGATGATGTGCGTCAAAAAAATGGTCCAGCGACGTGTTCTGTCGGTCGATGGCAAGCGTATACTGTGTAAGATCATTGGAGCCGATGCTGAAGAAATCAACGAATTTAGCAAGATCATCGCTGATAATGGCAGCTGCCGGGGTTTCGATCATGATGCCGATCTTGATATTCTTGTCAAAATCGATTTTTTGAGTCGTGAGTTCTGCTTTCACTTCTTCAACGATCATTTTTGCATCACGTACTTCTTGAACGGACGTGATCATGGGGAACATGACTAACGCCGTGCCAAAGGCACTGGCACGCAGAATGGCGCGTAGTTGTGTTTTGAAGATTTCCGGACGTGTCAAACAAATGCGGATCGCCCTGTAACCCAATGCCGGATTTTCCTCGGCAGGAAGATTGAAATATCCTACTTTCTTATCGGCACCGATATCCAGCGTGCGGATTACCACTTCTTTTCCGCCCATATTTTCCAGGACGGTCTTGTAGGCTGTGAACTGTTCTTCTTCACTGGGGAACGTATCCCGTCCCAAGTAGAGAAATTCACTGCGGAACAGGCCGATGCCGCCCGCGTCGTTGTCCAATACGGCCGACAAATCAGCCGGCTGTCCGATATTCGCGTAGAGTTTGATCTTACGGCCGGATTTGGTTGCATTGGGTTTACCTTTCAGTTTTGCCAACAGGGATTTCTGCTTTTGGTCCTGGTTCATCTTTGCTGTCATTGCTTCCAACGTTGCCACGTCGGGATCAATATAGATTTTTCCATCAAAACCGTCTACAATGACGGTTTGTTTTTCATGCAGATGAGCAAGTAATGTATCTCCTGCTCCCACGATAGCAGGGATACCCATGGTACGTGCCAAAATAGCCGTGTGTGAATTGGTAGAACCGGATTCGGTGATAAAAGCCAGAATATTATTTTTATCCAAGGACAGTGTTTCACTGGGAGCCAAATCATCGGCAGCTACGATGGAAGGTGCAGTCAGCGTTACCATGTTGTTACTGCCTGTAAGCGCGTTCAGCACTTTGCCGGAGATATCCCGGATATCGGCGGCGCGCTCTTGCATATAGGTGTCTTCCATGGCTGCGAACATTTCGGCAAAGCTGTCGGCAGCAGCGTTGACTGCATATTCTGCATTTATTTTCTGTGTGCGGATTGTATTTTCAACGGTTTCAATATAGTCCGGGTCGTCCAGCATCATCTGGTGCACATCAAAAATTTCGGCCGTCTTTTCATCTACTTCCGTCAAGGCTTTTTCATATAAGGATTTGATCTCATTCTGCGCAGCAAGACGAGCGGTATGGAATCTTGCTACCTCAGTTTCTGTATCGTCGACCAGCTGATCAGCTACCTTATGGATTGTGCGCTTGTAAAGTACCACTGGTCCGATGGTGATACCGTTAAAGACGCTTTTTCCTTCTAATGTTAACATTATTTTTCCTCCTGTCGAAACTATATTTTTGTTTGTGTAACGAATACAAGACATCTATATTATTAAAGTTTTATAGATATTTTATAACAGAATTGCATTTTAATAAATACTTTATATTTGCTGCAATAAATTCATCTCATTTGTCGCAAGAATATCAGATAGATCGTCCGGTGTTTTGGCTTGATCTAACTGAATAAGAAAACCGTTCATTTTAATAGATTAGCCATATTTAAGAATGCTTTGAGGTGTTTTTCCTGGTCAATAGTCGAAAGAACACAGACATAACGAACGGGATCCAGAAGAGGCGAATGAAATTCCACAGGCGTTTTCAGGCGTATAAGACTCATGCCGACGCCCAGACTACCTGCATCAATGGAGGCATGAGGAAGGGCGAACCCATGTGCAATAACAATGTAAGGACCATAGTCGAGAACGTTTTTTATCATAGCATCAATGTAGGAATTTGTAATGATATGATGGCGGAGCAGCGGTTGAGCCGCTTTTTGTATAGCATCCTGCCAATCTTTTGCTTGCACATCCAGCTCTATGAATGGCGGTTGCAGAAGTTCAGCTAAGCCGGGTTCTTTTGCTCGCGTAGTATTCTCAAAATAATTTTTTACCGTTTGCTGTACTTGTGTTAATAAATCAGGGTAATCCTTTAATGTTTTTTTTAACTGTTTAGCCATAAAATAGCCTTCATTGCGTGATTCATTGTTATGCCCGATTGTTTTTTTTGATATTTGCTGTAATTTCAAATAATCCTCTTCGTTTAGCAAAGGAGAAATACGTACATAAGGCACTTTACAATTAGATAACTCAATAGTGGAAATCAAAAAATCAATATCAGAAGTATCTGTGTTGTTTAACATATGGACACTGACGACATTTAAAATATTGAAATTAAATTTCTCGTTGATTTTTTGTTGTAATAACTTACTGGTACCGATGCCGCTGTTGCAAACTAAAATGACATTGGAATTATTGCTGTATTTTTGATATTTTTCAATGGCGGCGCAAATGTAAATAACGATATAGGCGATTTCCTGTTCTTGAATTTGTCGTCCTAAAAGAATTTCAAGTATATCCATATTATTTTCTACAACAGTTTTAATATTCATATTGTTTTCCACGATCATGTTTACATCAGCATATTCCACGACAGTTTGTGTGTCTCCACCGGAAAAAATATGCTCCAGATGGTTGGATAGGCCAAGAAAGAAGTCATAATCGATATAAAGAGGTAAATGCAGCTCATCGGAAATTCTTTCAATAAACTTTCTGGTTATAGTTTGAATCTTAACCATGATATTTTTATTAACATTTCTCTTAATGAAGCGAAGTTTTTTATAAAGATTATTCAGAAAACTTTTTTCATCCAACGAAGAATTTAGTTCGAAATATTGAACTAAATAGGTGTACAGTTTATCAAAGTTATGGGAAGAACTGGTGTGACATTCGCCGTTATGTAATGGTTTTCCTATTTTTACCCTGAAAATAGAAGCAATCAAATACAGTTGTAAAATCACAAACGAGCCTTCCGTGAGAAATTCACCGGTCCTAATTTCATTTTCATTTATTAAACTGTGCAGTGTGCGATGGTGACCGGATGTGAAACATTCGTTAAAGTTTTTGAAGATGACCGGATTTTTTTGATTGAAAAACAGTTGCAAAAGGTCGGTGTTAGTAAAAAGAACTTGCATGTAATAACTGCGAATATCAATTTCTCTTCCAAAAAGCTTGATACCTTGACTGGAGAAACCGTGTACATTTAATTTATAGGTTTTCAGTAGGGCATTAAGTTGATCCAGATCAGCAATGATTGTAGATCTGGATACACAGAGAAACTCGGCAATTTCAGCAAAAGTAATATAATCTCTGGAAAAAAATAAAATGACAAATTCTAAAACATACCGTTCCTCTTGATTCAGACTGTAATTATAAAAATCCAAATGACTTAAAATCGCAGACAAAGACACACCATCGTATTTAAGATAAAATTTATTGTTCTTATCGATTGAGAGCCCGATTTTTAAAGGTTCCAAATATTCTTTGATATAGTTGACATCATTACGAATGGTTCTGATAGAGATGGAATGTTTGTCGGCAAGTTCTTGTATATCAAAGACATGCGGATTTTCATATACTGTTTTAATCATTTTTGTTGAACGTTTATTCATTTGTTTATCAGCCCCATACCAAAACATAAAATAAATACAACTTTTGACATTCTTATTATTCACTATTTGCTTTTTTAATTATAACAATTCAAATTTGTAATATCAATGAAATAAAGAGAACAAATGTTTGATTTTATGGTCGGAATTTTTACACAAATAGTGCAACAATTTCAACTCCGATATTTCCGTTATCGAACTATTTTGTTAGTTGAAATATAGTAATACACCAGATTTTCTTTGGGGAGCCTGAGACACAGTAGAATTTGATACCACTATTGAGCAATCATTTGAACTTGGCAAAAAATCAAGTGTGAATATAATTAACGATATGAGATACATAATATCACATATGCACATAATGAATGAAAACCATTAGAGTTTGGTATCTTTACGATATTTTGCATACAACCCCGATATATAGGGAGTATGGCATTTATAAGGAGGATCAAAGTATGGCAGTGAAAGAAAATCTGGTAATAACTAATGAAACGGGATTGCATGCGCGTCCGGCTTCCAATTTTGTTAAACTTGCCAAATCATTTAAGTCAAAGATAATGGTAGCTTGCAATGGAAATGAAGTAGATGCAAAGAAAATTTTGGGTATTATGACTTTAGGTGCGGGGAAGGGTGCAACAATTACTGTTACAGTTGAAGGAGTAGATGAAGCACAAGCTTCTGCGGCTTTAAAAACATTAGTTGATAGTGGTTTTGGTGAGTAAGTAATATTGCTGGATTGATAAGAACAATATTAAGTCTAGGATGAAGTACAGAAGGTTGATTATCTATCGCATGAATTTTCAAGCAATAGATTAGAATGAAAAAAGATGAAACATACATTAGGAGGGAACATTATGACAAAAAGTTTAAAAGGTTTAGTTTTATGTGCTGATGGGGTAGCAACGTCGACTATTGTTTTGGTATCTATTCGTGAAGCTTGTGAAGAAGCAGGAATTCAAGCCAATTTTCAGCAGGGACGTATAGCCGATGTACAGGCAACTATTGAAAATGGTAATTATGATGTTATTGTTTCCAATGCGGGTACTGATTTAGATTTACCCAAAAAAGTACCTATATTTAATGGAGTACCTTTTTTAACCGGGATCGGTAAAGAAGAAGTTATGGAACAAATCAAAGCTATTGCTGATAAAAAATGATTTAAGCTGGAAAGATATTGACTTTCTAATACGTTTAACACTTCGAGTATGAATTTGGAGGTAATATTACATGGACATAATACAAAATTTCATGAAAATTTTTGGTGCGGCGGTCCTTCTTCCTATTATCATTTTTATCTTTGAGATCATTTTAGGAACCAAGCCGGCTAAAGCATTAAGGTCTGCTATTTATATTGGGGTTGGGTTAGCTGGCTTGGTTACAGTTTTAAACCCTTTCTTTTTGGGGCTCATGAGTAAACCCATTACTGACATGGTTGTTCAGCGGGGTATTCAACTTCCTTATCTTGATACAGGTTGGGCTTTACTTGCAGCAGTTGCTTATTCTACTACAATTGGGGCCATTATTATTCCTATGGGTATTATTATTAATGTGATTATGATTGGAATTAAATTTACAGATACGCTAATCCTTGATTTATGGAATTTTTGGCATTGGGCTTTTATTGGAAGTATGGTTTACTATACTACCGGTAGCTACATTTATGGTATTATTGCAGCTATTGCTATCGAACTTTTTCTGCTTTGGATTGGAGATGTTACTGCACCACAATTTCAGAAATTTTTCAAGTTGCCAGGTATTACTATTCCCCATGCCAGTGCTCAAGGCGGTATCATTGTAGCAATTATTTTTCGTTGGATTTTTGAAAAAATTGGTCTGACAAAAATTAATGTTAATTCTGAAACAATTCGTCGTAAATTTGGTATTTTTGGTGATTCTGTGGTTATTGGATTTTTTGTTGCTGTGCTTATCGGTGTTATTGCTTGGTTCCCGGAAATTGAGCAATTGACTACTTGGTCTCGTATTTTGGCTTTAGGTATGGGAACCGGTTCTTTCATCTATTTATATCCAAAAGCAACTACTGCTTTGTTAGAAGGTTTTGCTGCTCTCAGTGAAAAAGTACGTAGTCTATTGGCCAAACATGGGTCTAAAAGAAAAATCAATTTTGGTATGGATGGAGCATTGTGTGTAGGAAATCCAGATAATATTACAGTTGCTTTACTGACTATGATTACAACCGTACCTCTTATTTTTTTTCTACCGGGCAATCGTTTTTTAATGATGGCTGATTTAGGTGTTACTCCATTCTTTTTAGCCATTACTGCAGTTGCTGTTTTTAATGGAAATATTCTTTGTGCATATATTGTTAATGTTATAAATGTAGCTATTACTTTGCTCTTCTCCAGTGCGATGTCACCTGCTTTTGCAAATCTGGTTACTAATATTGGTACTAAATTACCGGATACTGGTGCAGCTATGATTGGTGCGGATATTAGACCGTTGCATGGCATTTTTTACTATATAGGTCTGCAACCTGTTGTTCTTGTTGCCAGTGTTGTTGTTATTCTTGCTTTGATGTATGCTCGCAGTAAGAATCCTGCTGTTTTTTGGAAATTGGTAGGTTACAAAGCAGAAAGTAAAGATATCGACACCAATAAATAATTTATAGTAGAGTTTCATAAAAGTACAGAATGCCAATACTGTTGAATAACTAAATTAACGAAATTTACATTAAAACTTCCACCTTAAAATGCCAGCATAGTCTGTGTTTTCTAACTTGTTGGCATTTTGAAGTGTAGAAAGATATTAGATTCATAATAAAATGAACGAGAGTACTTTTGTTGTAAATTTACTGGAAAGAAGTGATTCTTAGTGTTAACTATTGAGGCGTTACCTCCTTATCAAAGAGCCATTGCTAAAGGACATTTAGGAGCGTGTGGAATAAGTTATAATGATTTAAAGAAACCCATTATAGCAGTCGTAAACTCTTGGAATGATATTGTTTCTGGGCATTGCCACTTAAGAGAAGTTGCAGAAGAAGTAAAAAGAGGCATTAGAGAAGCAGGAGGTACTCCGCTTGAATTTAATACTATAGCAATGTGTGATGGCATTGCTATGGGGCATCGAGGCATGAAATTTGTTTTGCCGAGTCGTGAAATTATTGCAAACTCCATTGAAACAATGATTTTAGGACATAATATTTTTGATGGAATGGTTTTAATTGGTTCTTGTGATAAAATTGTGCCGGCTATGTTAATGGCTGCTGCACGTTTGGATATACCTAGCATAATGGTAACCGGTGGTGTAATTCGCAATTATATTACTCCGGCTGAATCTAAAGAAACAAGATATGCATTTATAAGAGGCGAAGTTGATGAAAAGCAGTTAGTAGAGGTTACTAAGGAATATCTGCCTTCAGCGGGGATTTGTCCGGTAATGGGTACTGCTAATACAATGTGTATTATAGCAGAGACGTTGGGAATCACATTACCACTTATGGCTACAATGATTGCGCAATCTGATAAACAGAAAAAATTGGTTCGTCAAAGTGGACATGTTATTTTAGATTTAGTTCATAAACATATAACTGCAAGAAAATTTTTACGCAAGCAGCTTTTGAAAACGCTATGACTGTAGCTTCGGCTATCGGTGGTTCACCTAATACATTTTTACATATTCCAGCCATTGCAGCTGAATGTGGATTAACGATAAAACGGATGGATTACGATCGCATTTCACATAACACGCCACTTATAACAAGAGTGTATCCAAATGGAAAAACATATACGGTAGCTGATCTTGATGGAGTTGGCGGTGTTCCGGTAATACTAAAAGAATTGTTGCCTAAATTGCATGAAAACACTCCTACTGTTAATGGAAATACATTATATGATAATGTGAAAAATGCACCTAATCCTGATGGCACTATTGTCAAAACTATGAAAACACCGTTCCAAGATGAAGGTGGCCTTGCTGTTTTACAAGGAAATCTTGCTAAAGATGGTGGAGTAATTAAAATTTCAGCTGTTCCGAAAGAAAAATGGTTTTTAGAGGACCCGCTAAAGTGTTTGAAAGTGAAGAAGACTGTATGGAGGCATTAGAATCATAATATTATTCAAGAAGGTGATGTTGTAGTAGTTCGCAACGAAGGACCAAAAGGAGGACCTGGTATGCGCGAAATGCACAGAGTTACAGAGGTTATAACCAAAGTAAAAAACACAGCTCTGCTTACAGATGGTCGTTTTTCAGGTCATTCTGCAGGACTTGCTGTCGGGTATCTTTCGCCAGAAGCAGCCGATAAGGGGACCCATTGCTTATATTCATAATGGGGATATGATTTCTATCGATATTGAGAAAAGAAGGTTCAT
>Ga0268359_13171_pt1 | contig 98146 bp, 102 predicted proteins | sample BioMet11_FD_194416 | JGI IMG/M metagenome (GOLD analysis project Ga0268359, IMG submission 194416) | Sewage microbial communities from Oakland, California, United States - Biofuel 11 (PacBio Assembly) | ecosystem: Engineered > Wastewater > Sewage > Unclassified | place: USA: California...
ATGCTATCAGCTGCCTGCATTTATACTCGATGGAACAGCTATTGTAATTTCGCCACTCATTGCCTTGATGAAGAATCAGGTTGATGCCATTCGTGGTTTTAGTATGGAGGATGGCATTGCCCATTTTCTTAATTCCTCTCTTACTAAGGCGGCTATAAATCAAGTTCGCGAAGACTTATTAAGCGGTAGAACAAAGTTGCTCTATGTTGCTCCTGAATCGTTGACCAAGGAGGAAAATATAGCACTTCTTAAGCAGATAAAAATTTCGTTCTACGCCATTGATGAAGCACATTGTATATCGGAGTGGGGGCACGATTTCCGTCCGGAGTATCGGCGAATACGTCCCATTATTGGTGAAATCGGAAAAGCGCCGGTTATAGCTTTAACTGCTACCGCTACACCAAAAGTTCAGCACGATATTCAGAAAAACTTAGGCATTCTGGAGGCTAAGGAATTTAAGTCCTCTTTTAATAGACCAAAACCTCTATTACGAAATACGGCCAAAGGTTGGCGCCACAAAGGAGATTATTAAGTTTATTAAGAATAATTCAGGAAAATCGGGTATCATCTACTGCCTAAGTCGAAAAAAGGTGGAGGAGATGGCTCAAATTCTAGTAGTTAACGGCATTAAGGCTTTGGCTTACCATGCTGGCATGGATTCAAATACTCGTTCGGCAAATCAGGATAAGTTTTTGATGGAAGAGGTGGATGTAATTGTGGCTACCATTGCTTTTGGGATGGGAATTGATAAACCGGATGTTCGGTTTGTTATTCACTATGACATTCCAAAAGTTTAGAAGGTTACTATCAAGAAACGGGTAGAGCTGGAAGAGATGGCGGTGAGGGGCAGTGCATAACCTTCTACAGCTATAAGGATATTCAAAAGTTGGAAAAGTTTATGCAAGGCAAACCGGTTGCTGAGCAGGAGATCGGGAAACAACTTTTAATGGAAACCGTTGCCTATGCTGAGTCTTCGGTATGTCGCCGTAAAATGCTACTTAACTATTTTGGCGAGGCCTATGAGCCGGAAAACTGTGAGCATTGTGACAATTGTCTGCATCCGAAAGTTAAGTTTGAGGGTAAGGAATTTATTGCCATGGCTCTTGAAGTTGTGCTTGCCGTGAAGGAAAAATTCAAGGTCGATCATGTTGCCAATATCTTGATGGGTAATGCATTAACCTCCGTAAAGTCATACAAGCATCATCTGTTGGATGTGTTTGGTTGTGGCTCGGATAAAAATATCCGATTTTGGAATGGGGTTCTTCGCCAAATGCTTGTTTTGCACCTTATTGACAAGGATATTGAGAATTATGGAACGTTGATGTTAACAGAGAAGGGAAGGAATTTCTTGCCAATCCATATTCAATTCAACTTTCTCAAGATCATGAGTATGAGGAAGGTGATGATGATGAACATTCGGGTCCTTCTGGCGACAAGAACACTCCTGCTGATGAAGAACTTTTCTCTTTACTTAAAGATTTACGCCGTAAGCTTAGTAAGAAATTAAATCTGCCTCCATTTGTATTATTTCAGGATCCTTCGCTTGAGGACATGTCGGTACAATATCCTACCAACATGGATGAGTTGCAGAACATAACAGGGGTTGGCTCTGGAAAAGCAAAGCGATATGGAAAGGAGTTTATCGATCTTATTAAGGCCTATGTGGAGGAGAAGGAGATTATTCGTCCTCAGGACTTGGTGGTAAAGTCGGTAGTAAACAAATCTGGATTAAAGGTTTACATTATTCAAAGCATTGATCGCAAGCTCTCTTTTGTGGATATTTGCGAAGCCAAGAATATTGAAATGGGGAGATTTGCTAACTGAGGTAGAATCAATTGTCAATTCAGGTACTAAAATCAATATTGATTACTATATTGGCGAAGTACTTGACAACGAAAAACGAGACGATATTTTTGACTATTTCATGGAGGCGGAGTCGGAGTCAATTGCAGATGCATTAGCCGAGTTAGGTGAGTCTGATTTTACGGAGGAAGAAATTCGGTTGGTGCGTATTAAGTTTATCTCTGAGATGGGAAACTAAGTAACCGATGCATGGAGTTCGATTCTCCCATAATTCGAGTATCGCATATTTACAAATCTTACGGAAAGGTTAAGGCTTTAAAAAATTTTTCTTTAAAGGTTAATCTTGGTCAGGTTGTTGGTATTCTAGGACCAAATGGTAGCGGAAAAAACAAGTGCTCTCTCCTTAATGCTTGGTGTTACAATGCCTAACGACGGAGAGGTTTCGTGGTCTATTGCAGAAAGACGTCGCGAGGTTGGGGCCATGCTTTCCCCTGTGCGATTTATTCCCAACTTAAGTTTAAAAGATAACCTTGCGATTGTGGCTAAACTTAAAGGGGGTGGCTGAAAATAAATTTGAAAGCACTCTAGGTTTGGTCGATCTTGCGGATAGGTTAAATAATAAGTTCTCGAGCCTTACTCCCGGTTTACGTCAACGATTTGGATTTGCAGCTGCTCTTGTTGGTAATCCTAGGGTGTTGCTTTTGGATGAACCGACGAATGCTTTAGATCCTGAGGCTGCAAGCGATGTTAGAAATCTGATCGTTAAATTGCATTCTGAAGGTATGACGATCGTGATGACCAGCAATATTCTTTCCGAAATAGATCAACTTTGTTCTCATGTGGCTGTTCTCAAGCGTGGACGACGGATTGCATATGGAACGAAAGAGGATGTCTTTTGGAGTCAAGATCGATATTTGATCTCTGCATCCGATGCTACCTTGCTATTTTCAATATTTAAATCCTGTCCATTAATTAAGGCTCACGAAGAGGTTGACAATGCCTTGCTTGTGACCTTGGCCGATACAATGTCACCCTCCGATCTTAATCAATATGCTTTTGAGCACGGGATAACACTATCGCGTCTTGAGCAGCAGCGAACTAGCTTTGAGTCGAAGTTTATCAATTTAATGAAAGAGGAGGTGCTGAAATGAACAGGTGGTTTCAGCTATATAATGTTGAATGGATCAAGGCTCGCTCTCAGTATGCTTTTGTTATAACCATTGCTGCACAGTTAATTATTTTTCTTGTCATTGTTTTTATTGCAGCCAACTTCGATATTCATGTTAAGGGTGTCTCTATTCGACCTTTTTTTCAATTTCCTCATGTTTGGGATACCTTTGCTTGGCTTTTAGGATGGCTTAACCTTTTTACGGCCATTGGCTTTATTTCCATTGTTGGAACTGAATTAGGGGATAGAACTTTCCATTTTCAGTTGGTAAGCGGCCTTACCCGAATGGAGCTAGTGCTTTCAAAAATTCTTCTAGCGTTGGTGTTCTCTGCGGGTTGGTCGCTGGTGTTTTTTGGAGTGGGACTGGGTTTTGGTCTGCACTATTCATCGAGTGTTGCCTCTTACGATATTTTTCTTGGGCTGGAGTTGTTACTTGCATATTTCCTTCGAACTGTTACTGTGATTGTCGCAGTTATGTTAATCACCTTTCTTGTAAGAAACTTAGCTGTGTCCGTTCTTATTTTTGTGCTGATGTTTTCGATTTCGCCGGTGATTCATTCAATGATTCCCGAAAGTGTTGGCTGGATGCTTCCATTTGGAGCAATGCAGAATTTAACTCCCATGCCAGATTTTTTGGGTTTGGCCATACTCGATCATCCTGAATTTAATGCACTTAAAAGTTCGATGATGCAGGTTGAACCGAACATTGTCAAAAATGTTTGCTATTCCTTGTTATCTACTCTGTTATATTTAGCACTGTTTATATGGGGAATGCTAACTTTTATTCGGAAGAAAAGTTTTTAGAGTTTTTATTGTTTTCCTCAGCTTTATTTGCTTTTACCTGTGTCTCTACTCTTCTTGTTAATGGTTGAAGATGGCATCAAGAAGATTGTTGTATGATTGGAGCTGCAAGTTTGGAAATGAGCTAAAAAAATCTTTAGATGGTAAAAAATAGCGGTGGAAATTGAGGCTGTATTCTAATCATTTAAAAGTTCCACCGTCACGTAAAACATATTTTTTATTATACTGGCTAGTTAACGTATTTGATTTTCCGTTTAATTGCGCATACAAGTTTTGGATTGCTCAATTCCCAACTTTTAGTTACTGCACCTTCATAAATCTTTTTAGAAATCCAGTTTCCATTGCTGTCGTATTTTATATCTACACTACAGTATATGGTGTCGTTGGGAGAACCGTTTTTTGGATAAAAGTAACAGTCCCCATGCAGGTTAACTTTTTCAAATCCGGCTTTTTTGTAACCAATTTTTGCCTGCTCTGTGTTTGTTTGGCTGCCTTGCGAATTGTAATAAAAGTAATTTATTCTTTTTGTAGAATAGTCTACAATGGCTTTTTCGGAGGCAATCAATACGCTGTCTGTTGATAATTGAACTGCCTTTACGGGAAGTCCTAAGCTATCGTTTTCAATAAGTACGAAATAAATTGGATTGTTGGATACATCAAAACAAGCGATTGATCGGAGAAGTTTCTCTTGGTAAGTATACTGTTGCTTAATATATTTCCACGTCCCATCTGTTTGTAACTCTCGTATGGTCTTGGTTAATAGTAGTTTCCATGGATTGAATTGATATACGAAGGATGCAATTCTAATATCTTCTTTGTAGAGAGTTTGGCTAATCTGTCGTCTGTCGACAGAAAAAGTGGTTTCCGTTTTTATCTCTTCTTTTCCTTCATCGTAATAGTAAGTGGTTAGCTCCTCAATCTCCGTGGCTTTCCAGTATTGCACTGTAAGTGGATTGTAGTTGTTGTTGTTAAAATCTTTTAACCATTGAGCGGAGGTAGATGGGCTTATTTGTGTGAATATAAGCAATATAACGATGGCTTTGAATGCATTGTCTCTCATCGATGGTTTATTTGAGATGAGTGTCGTGTTAATTGTTTCCTTTTCTTGTGAATATCGCTTCAACATGGTGGGCGTTTTTTACCTAAGTTGTTCCTTTTGTGTCGAGTGCATCTCGTAGACCGTTACCGAGGAGGTTGAATGCCAATACGGTAAACATTATGGCAAATCCAGGAAGTAAGGCCATATATGCAGAGTCGAGAATGATATAACCGTAGTGATCTTTTACAATTCCACCCCAAGTTGGAGTTGGGGGCTGAACACCTATGCCAAGAAAACTTAGGCCAGCTTCAATGAGAATTGCAGAGGAGAAGTTAGCTGCCGAAATTATGATCACTGGGTTGATGGCATTGGGTAGTATGTGATGAAAAATAATCCTGAAATTGCTAACGCCCATTACCTTGGCTGCCTCTACATACTCTTTTTCTCTCAACCCTAAAACTTGCCCCCTGACAACCCGCGCAACCTCTACCCACATCGTTAATCCGATAGCGATAAATACCTGCCAAAAACCCTTGCCAAGAAGAAGAGTTATGGCCATGGCAACCAAAAGGGTGGGTATGGACCAGAAAACATTTATTATCCAGGTAACTGCTTGGTCGATTAAGCCACCGAAATAGCCAGCTATGGCACCTAAGAAAATGCCAATAATTAATGATATTGATACGGCAACAAATCCAACTGCAAGCGAAATGCGAGTTCCAAGAATTAAACGGCTCAATAAATCTCTACCAAAACGGTCAGTGCCAAGTAAAAAAGTTCTTTTCTCCGTTAGTTCGACTTGTGCCTTGCTTAAAAGCTCTTTTTGGGTGACGGTAGTAATTGTTCCATCAATTAACTTAAACGTAATTGAACTTGCGTGGTATTGAATTGGATATTTCGTGTCGATAGAGTAGAGGGCATCTACTAAACTCAGAGAGGTGGTAAGTTGATCGCTAGAACTACATGTAAATAGGTTTGCAATTACGCTATCGCCAATAACTTTGTAGCTATTTATCGGTATGCTAATGTGTTGAGGCGATTTTCCAAAAAGCATGGTGTGAAAGAAAAATTGTTTTTGAGCTTGTTGGTTGAGCCTTTGTTTTAGAAACGTAATTTTAAATCCTGGTTTTTGAGCTGCTAATTCTATGTGCTGATCATTGGCGTATGGAGTATTGTCGGGAGCAATGGCATACCCAAGAATGGCTACTATGGTGAGGATAACAATAAAGCCAAGCGCAACCATGGATAGCTTATTTTTTACCAAACGGCGTAATGCAATTTGAAATAATGAACCTGAACGGTTTACTATGTTAACTACCTGTCTTTCCATTTTGGTTTAACTACAACTGACGCAACTGCAACAAAGGTAGCATAAAAAGGCATTGCTATGGAGCTCAATAAAAAGCTGAAAATTGAGGGTGCGTTTTCTTGTCTGTTCTTTGTTGAGAGGAGAGCCGCGATTGCCTCAACAGATATTTTAAGACCTAATGCTATTAGTAAAAATTTCATGTGGCTATGGTCTATTGCTGTTAGGGTGAATAGTGCAACTAACCCAAAATTTGCAAAAAGGGTTATGATGCCTAGGATTATGGTTGTGGGGTGTTGGTAATACTTACTCTTGGAGGCCCATCTTAGCTGTTGCTGAAGCATGCATTTAAAATTGGATTCAGGAATGGTGTAAACGGTGGCATCGCGATTTTGAAGAAAGCAAACCTTTTTTTCATATTTTAAAAGATGGTGAAGTAAAAAAATGTCATCGCCTGAAGGGCTCTTGTCTTCTTTTAAGTCTATGTTTTGATAATCTGATGTTTTTACTAATAAGTTGGCCCCGTTGCACATTACGGGGATGCCTAATTTTGCACTACCGAACGTAACTGTCTGGAGTATTTTGAATTCCCAATACTGAAATGCACTAATTATTCCGTTGGTATGAACCATTGCCACGGGGGCAACTACAAGTGAAGTGCTTTCGACATCTTCTTGCAATGAGATGCTTTTAATCCAGTTAGGGTTTGGTCGACAGTCAGCATCGGTAAGTGCTGCAAAAGGGAATTTGGCTATGGATACCCCTGCTTTTAATGCTGCTTTCTTACCGCAAACTTTGTTACCTAATTTAACTACACGAATACTTGGATGAGAATTAATTAGCTGTAACGTGGTATCAGTGGAGTGATCATCAACAAGAATTATCTCAAAAAGATTTGAGGGATAATGTTGGTTTTGGAGTGATTGGATGAGCTTTTCTACGTTGTGCTCCTCGTTGCGTAGAGCAACAACTATTGAGATTCCTAGTGATGGTGAGTTGTTCTGGCTTTTTTCTGATTTTTTTTGGGAACTAGCAAACGTAAATGCTGCTATAAATGCTGCGTATATTAAGATAAAAGCGAAAAGGAAGATCATTATTTATTGAAAAAGGTGGTAATTCTTTTGCATGCCTCCTCTATTTCTTCTTCTGGTCGTGCAATATTTAGGCGCAAGAATGACTTTGCGTTAGTCGAAAAATGTTCTCCCGGGATTGTTGCCACCTCTTGTTGATCATAAAGGTTCATGGCCGTTTTAAAACCATCGGTATATCCAATGGGAAGTTTTCCCCATATAAAATAGCCTCCATCTATTGGAGGAATGTTAAATCCGAGGTTCTGAAGAGTGGATTTCATTACTTCAAAATTACGACCTAACTTTTCTCTAATATCTTCTACATAGGGTCTTCCAAAATGGTTGACAGGAAGATAGTCGACAAGTGCTTTTTGAAACAGATTGGGAGCACAAAGACCAGTATAGTCATGAATAGACCTTATGGCAGGCATGTGTAGTTGGTGGGCCAAAAGATAGCCAATTCGCCAACCGGTGATGGAGAATACTTTTGAAAAGCTGTTAATGTAAAATACCCTGTGGTTGAATAATTCCATGGGAATGTAGGGCCGTTTTCCAAAATATAGCTCGCGATAAACAGCATCAATTGCTATAAAACAATCCTCTTCTCTACTTAAATTTAACAGCGCTTCGGTTTCCTCCTTGGTGAAAACTTTGCCATATGGATTGCCTGGAGAGGAGAAGAAAATGAGCTTTACACTGTTTTTTCGAATGAAAAATCGTAGCTCTTCTGTATCAAAGGAGTTGTTTTCATTAAAGGGGTAGGCCACATATTCACACCCGTATATGGGCGGTAAATTCTTGTAACTTTCGTAGGCAGGGTCGAATGCCATGATAGTAAATGGCCTTTCTAGCAGCTGCTTTAAGTATATAATTACTAAGTTTAGTGCTTCGGTCGCCCCCTGAACAACAAGTAAATTCTTGGGCGTTACATCAATTATTTTTGAGTAGCGAGCTGCCAGTATGTTAAGCAAATCGTGATCGCCATTCCCGGAAGCATATTGATGGTGCCCATCAACCATCATTCTCTGTAGACTTTCAATGAGCTTTTTGGGAGGGGGAAATCCTGGTATGCCTTGGGCAAGGTTGATTCCTCCATGATTCTTGACCTTGTTGCTGAAGAAGGATATTAAGGAGCCTTTTGGCTTATGATAGATTTCCATTTCGTCGAGCTTTCAGCAAATATAGGATAGATAGTGATATGTGCTGATAATTTTTAGATAAAAAGTCTGATGATTTTGGTTTGAGATAATGAAAGTTTATCAATTGATACTCATTAACTTCATTTCTTAGCAGGTTTTAAAAGGAGGATTACACTTCCATACGATGCAGGAATGCCAATGTTTATTAACCAAATCATGGAGCTAACAATGGCCGCCCAACCATCGCCAATGATAGGACCTAAGAATATAATTGCCAACGATACTCGTATGCCTATATCGATGAAAAACAGGGAGGGAATTGTACTTGCTATTAGAAAAATGGTAGCAATGGTGGCAAGGCCAATAGAGATAGATACATTAGCTCCTACACCATATATTAATAAAAGGTATTGGCTGGTGAAAACTGCGTATCGAGTAAGGCTAAGCCCTGTTATTTTTACAGTTGTATATATTCCAAATAGTGGTAAGCTGCTAATGCTTTGCTTAACACGTTTCATTATAGGAAGCATAACAATTTTTTTTACCATAGCGGGAATCAACAGAATTATAATAATTACACTGATGGCCGTTAGGGTAGAAATAGCAAGTATTTGACGAGATGGTTGGCTCGACGGAAATGCCTGGTGGTGAGACAGCAGATATAGAATGCCTGTAATTCCTGCTATAATCGTTATTAATTGTTGTGAAAGACTGCACAGCACTGCTGCTGATGTAGTTATTACATAATTTTCGGATTTAAGTAACATTGATCTGGTAAACGGTTCTCCCAATCTATTTGGGGTTAGCAACGACAATGTTAGGCCACTGATTACAGAATTAAAAGCTTGCTGGAATCCAGCGGTGAGATCTTTTTTAACCAGTATATACCATTTGGCTGCCTCTAGACACCAATTTATAGGCATCAATATAAGGGCAAACAAAATTGCCACTGGATGGATTGTTAACCAAGATTGATGCGTTGTATTAAAAATTGATTTAACCATAGGTATTCCTTTCCAGATTAGGAATAACCATGTTAAAATGCCTAAGGCCATTAACACCCTTCTCTTTGAAAAAAAGGATTGGTTGAGCATATCGTTTCTTTTCGCAAATATGGCAAAGATTTGGAAAACGCTTTTCGAATTTTATCCAAAGAGCATAGTAACTCCTGCATAAAATGCAATTTGTATTATGTTTGCGTTTTGGAAACCATATTGTTCAAACATTTTCACGACCTTTACCAATAAATTTATTCTTTAATGAGCGTACGGCCTAAAAAACAGCTGGGGCAGCACTTCTTGCGTGATAATAATATTGCTCGCAAAATAGTGGAAAGCCTGCAAAACAACGAGGTAAAGGCAATACTTGAAGTGGGACCCGGGATGGGTGTTCTTACGCAGTTTTTGGTCAATCAGCCAATTCCGTTTTATGCTGTTGAAGTTGATCGGGAGTCGGTTGAATATTTAAATGTTGTTTACCCACAGTTGGGAGATCATTTACTTTCAAAGGACTTTCTTCGCCTCAATTTGGCCGAGTCGTTACCAACACCCATTGCAGTGATTGGGAATTTTCCTTATAATATTTCCTCACAGATTTTTTTTCATGTGCTCGAATATCGTGACAGCGTGCCTGAGGTGGTTGGAATGGTGCAAAAGGAGGTTGCTGAACGGATGGCCGAAAAGCCGGGGAGTAAAACCTATGGGATATTGAGTGTTCTACTTCAGTGCTACTACAATATTGAATATCTCTTCACTGTAAATGAACAGGTGTTCGATCCACCACCAAAGGTGAAGTCTGCCGTTGTTCGTTTGACGCGTAACGAGGTAGATAAGTTGGACTGCAATGAAAAATTGTTTAAACAGGTGGTAAAGTCTACCTTTAATCAAAGGAGAAAGACTATTAGAAACTCCATTCGGGCTGCGTATGCAGGCGAATTACCTGATAATCGTTTTCTACAACTTCGTCCCGAACGAATGTCGGTGGCCGATTTTGTGGAGTTGACTCGCATTGTGGAAACAGCGATTGCCAAAGAAAAAGTTTAAATGAAAATAAAAAGCACCTTAATGGTGCTTCTTATTTTTTATTGTTTTAAAAATCCTTTATACCCTAGCGTTTATTGCTTCAACTGGGTCGAGCCTAGCTCCTGTATAGGCCGGAATAAATCCTGATATTATTCCTATTGCCGCCGAAATAGAAAGTCCCGTTATTACGTTTTGAAATGAAACTGCCACAACAAATGTGGGATTGCTAATTACCATTGCGCCTAAAAAGACTAACAAAAGTCCAATACCACCTCCCACCAGTGATAAAAATACCGATTCATAGAGGAATTGTAATAAAATAAAATATTGTTTGGCACCGAGGGCTTTCTGAATCCCGATCATATTGGTTCGCTCCTTAACCGAAACAAACATGATGTTGGCAATGCCAAAGCCTCCGACCAGAATACTGAAGCCTCCAATAATTATTCCGGCTAAATCGAGAATTCCAAAGATGCTGTCGAGACGTTTACTGATTTGGCTAAGCTGATTAAGCGCGAAGTTGTCGACTTCCATCGGTTTGAGTCTTCGCTCAGACCTAAGAATCATTTTTACCTCATCCATTATCTCTTCGGTAGGTAAACCATCTTTGCCTTTAATCATTATGGTTGGGTTGGCTCTTCTTAGGTCCACAAAAGTCTTCCCATATACAGCAGGCACCATTACCACTTTGTCAATACTTTCATCGCCCACCAATGTTTTTCCCTCTTTCTTAAACACTCCTATAATTTGGACTCTTTCATTGCCCAACTTTATGGACTTTCCTATTGGGTCTTCTTTATCGAAAAGACCACTAACAATATCTTGGCCAACTATGGCTATGTGCTTCCCTTGCATGGATTCCAACTGGGAAAAATAGCGACCTTGGACAATTTCGAAGGAACGAATTTTGTCGTAATCGTAGGATGCACAGTAAATAACCCCATCCGATACTGTTGCACTTTTATAACTTGGTTTTTGACTTGAACCGAAAAGGAACGCGCAAGCAGATGCCGATTTTACCTTTTGTTGCAGCATTTGAAACTCGTTGTAGCTTGGCTGTGGTCGGTTCATGAATTTCCACCAAGGATATTCTCCCTCCACAATCCATGGCCATTTTTGAACGTATACTACGTTGTTTCCCAGAGATTGAAGGCTGTCGCGTACGTTTCTTTCAAGTGAATCGATGAGTGTAAGCACCGAAATAATAGCGAAGATACCAATAGTAATCCCCAGCAGCGAAAGGAATGTTCTGAGCTTGTTTACGCTGGCAGCGTGTAATGCAAAAAGTAAACTTTCAAAAATTTGTCTTATGGTTTTCATCCGCCTGTTTTCAATATTAAATCAATAGTTTTTTAGACATTGGCAAGTTAACTCTATTTGTTAATATTTTTATTTGTCTCGTTAGTTATGCCAATTCGAAATTATTGTTAGATATTAATTCGTTTGTGCCGTTAAATCTTTGGTTTTGACTTCTCCTCGACAAAAAAGATTAATACTCCAAAAACGTTGAAAAATTATAAACGCTTCATCAAAAAAGTTAAATTCAAAAAAAAGCCTTGAAAATTATGTTTCTAGCTATTCGAATTAGTATTATTTTGTGTGGTTCTTATATCTTTGCTGAAAATTTTTTGTAATGATGGGGTGTGCAAAAAAAATTAAGAGTGCTTTAATATCCGTCTATTATAAAGATGGGCTGGACTTGGTTGTTAAAAGCTGAGTAGCCTTGGTGTAAGAATATACTCCACTGGTGGAACGTTATCGTTCATTCAACAATTGGGAGTTGAGGCTCAGTCGGTGGAGGGTTTAACCAGCTATCCATCAATTTTGGGTGGTCGAGTTAAAACGCTTCATCCAAAGGTTTTTGGTGGTATATTGGCAAGGAGAGAACAAGATTCAGACCTTCAGCAACTTGCTGAGTTTGATATACCTGAAATTGATCTAGTTATTGTTGATCTTTATCCTTTTGAGGAGACGGTGTTATCGGGTGCCGATGATCAATCCATCATAGAGAAAATTGATATTGGCGGTATTTCGCTCATTAGAGCAGCAGCTAAAAATTATTCGGATGTTGTTGTAGTTTCATCTCGAAATCAGTACGCGGAGTTGCTTGTTTTGCTGGATCAGGATGGAGGTAATACCAGTTTGGAGCAACGACGTCATTTCGCAATGGAGGCATTTAATGTATCCTCTCATTACGATATGGCCATCTTCTCCTACTTCGCCGGTGATGCGCCAATGGCATTTAAATCAAGTGTTCAACATCAGAAAAAACTTCGCTACGGGGAGAACCCACACCAACAAGGAGCCTATTACGGTGATTTTGACGAACTATTTACGCAACTTCACGGGAAGGAAATTTCCTACAATAATTTGCTAGATATTGATGCGGCAGTCTCCTTAATAGATGAGTTTTCTGATACAACGTTTGCCATTTTAAAGCATAATAATGCCTGTGGTGTAGCAAGCCGTCCGATACTTATGGATGCATGGAAGAATGCATTAGCAGGTGATCCTGTATCGGCATTTGGTGGTATTCTTGTTGCCAATGTTGAGATAACCGGCGATGTTGCTAATGAAATTAACAACCTCTTTTTCGAAGTTATCATTGCTCCATCATATACCGCTGAGGCATTGGCGGTTCTTAAAACAAAGAAGAATAGAATAATTATTGTGAAGAAGGAGGGAAAACTGGCGACAAAACAATTTCGCTCGTTACTCAATGGTGTGATAGTGCAGGATAAAGATTTAAAATCAGAAGTCAAGAGCGACATGAGTGTTGTAACCGATGTTGCGCCTACCGAAATGCAGATTAACGATATGATTTTTGCCAATAAGTTGGTGAAACATTCCAAGTCCAATGCCATTGTGCTGGCAAAGGATGGGATGCTTCTGGCTAGTGGCGTAGGTCAAACTTCACGGGTGGATGCACTCAAGCATGCCATTGAAAAGGCAGAAAATTTTGGTTTCGATCTTAGGGGAGCAGTAATGGCTTCGGATGCCTATTTCCCATTTGCAGATAGCGTTGAAATTGCACGGCAAGCTGGTATTGTTGCAGTAATTCAACCGGGAGGGTCGGTTAGAGATAAAAATTCTATTGACTTTTGTAATGCCAATGGAGTAAGCATGGTGTTCACAGGAATTCGCCATTTTAAACACTAAGTAATTAATGCACTGAAAATATGGGATTGTTTTCGTTTTTGACACAGGAATTGGCTATTGACCTTGGTACGGCCAATACCATAATAATTTACAACGATAAAATTGTTGTTGATGAACCTTCCATTGTGGCCATTGACCACAATACGGGGAAGTTGATTGCAATTGGCGAAGCGGCACGACAGATGCATGGTAAAACGCATGAAAACATAAGAACAATTCGTCCTTTGCGCGATGGTGTAATTGCCGACTTTAACGCTGCGGAACAGATGATTCGCGGTATGATTAAGATGATTAACCCAAAGAATCAGTTTTTTACTCCATCGCTTCGCATGGTGGTTTGTATTCCTTCGGGAAGTACCGAAGTTGAAATTCGTGCTGTGCGAGATTCCTCCGAGCATGCTGGCGGAAGGGATGTCTATATGATATACGAACCCATGGCGGCAGCTCTTGGTATAGGACTTGATGTTGAAGCGCCCGAAGGTTGCATGGTTGTTGATATAGGAGGAGGAACCACTGAAATTGCTGTGATTGCACTGGGTGGAATTGTTTGCAATAAGAGTATTCGTATTGCTGGCGATGGATTTACCAGCGATATTCAAGCATACATGCGTCATCAGCACAATATTAAAATTGGCGAACGAACAGCAGAGGATATTAAACTTGCTGTTGGGAGTGCTTTGCCCGACCTAGAAAATCCGCCAAGCGACTATATTGTTCGTGGACCAAATCTTATGACGGCCCTACCCATTGAGGTTCCAGTGTCATATCAGGAAATTGCCCACTGCTTAGATAAATCAATCTCTAAGGTTGAAACTGCCGTGTTGGGAGTTTTGGAACAAACACCTCCCGAACTTTATGCCGACATTGTTAATAAGGGTATTTACCTTGCTGGTGGTGGTGCATTGCTCCGTGGACTCGATAAACGGTTAACCGATAAGATTAATATCCAATTCCGTGTTGCAGAAGATCCTCTTCACGCGGTAGCTCGTGGAACCGGTATATCATTAAAAAATGTTGATAGATTTTCGTTTTTAATGCGTTAATCTTTTTAAAGTAGCATGAATAGCCTTTTACGATTTTTGCTTCGGTATCACATTATTTTTCTCTTAATAATATTAGAGGGGATATCACTGGCACTTATTTCTACTGACAGTATTTATCAGCGATACCGCATGGTTACAATCGCAAGAGGCTTGAGCGGTTCAGTTCATTCTTACTTTACCGAACTTAATAGTTATTTTATACTTCGCGAACAGAATGATGAATTGGTCAAGGAGAATCTGGATTTGCGACGAAAAATTGCTGCTCTTCCTTGTGCAAATCAAATAGCCATTCCGTATAAACTCGATACTGCCGGTTGCGGTCAGTATTCCTACATTGGTGCAGTTGTGGCGAATAACTCTGTTAGCAAGCAGCATAATTTCATTACAATTAAAGCTGGTAGTGAGGAGGGGGTGAAACCTGAAATGGGCGTAATTTCAAATAGTGGAATAGTTGGTGTTGTCAAAAGCTGTTCTGAACATTACTCCACAGTTATTAGCCTACTTAATACCGATCTTAAGATTTCGGCAAAGATTAGTAGAACTGGCTATTTTGGTTCGTTTGCATGGGATGGTTTGGATCCTGACGTGATTATTCTTTCTGAAATACTTCAACATGCCGATATCGTGGTTGGCGATTCAGTGGTAACCTCTGGTTATTCATCTATCTTTCCGCCAGGCATACTCTTGGGATATATTAAAGATTTTGATAAGAAAGGTGGAAATTTCTTTCGTATCCATGTAAAATTGTCGGGTGATTTTCACAAGATCAACTATGTATACGTTATAAACAATTACCAAGCGGTGGAACAAAAACAGCTGGAAAGCACAAACGTAAAAAATGATTAAGGATTTTTTTAAATATACAGGATTATTCCTATTACTGGTGTTGTTGCAGGAGTTCGTCTTCAACAATATTCAACTCAGTGGCTTTCTGAATCCATATATTTATGTTCTTTTTATTTTGGTGCTACCCTTTAAAACGCCACAATGGGTTTTATTGGTTTCTGGATTTCTGCTTGGTTTCTCAGTCGATATTTTTACTGATACTCTGGGTTTTAATGCCTTCTCCACCACTCTGATGGCTTATTGTCGTCCCTATGTGCTTAATATTATTTCAGGTCGTGAAGAGTTTGATAAGGGAAAAATACCTTCTATGGCTGGATATGGAATAGGTTGGTTTATAAAGTATGCTGCTACGCTCATTGTTATTCACCATTTTACGTTGTTTTATCTGGAGGCGTTTTCATTTCATGGATTCTTTTTTACCTTCTTTCGGGTGGTGTTGAGCAGTGCATTTACGCTACTATTTATTATTATAGCGCAGCTCTTATTTTATAAACGATAATCCTTTAATCGTTTAATCTATATTAAGGTGAAGGTCAGTTTCGACAGGAAGTTTGTAGTTATATCCATAGTGATTGCCGCAACCGCGGCAATTTTAATACGACTATTTTTTCTGCAGGTAGTGGATACTTCTTATAAGGTGACTGCCAGTAATAACGTTTTACACTATGTAACCCAATATCCAGCGCGTGGGTTGGTATACGATCGCAATGGTGAGATTCTTGTTTCGAACCAAGCGGCCTATGACCTTATGGTTATTCCTCAGCAACTAAAAAGTTTTGATACCACCGAGTTTTGTAGAATTTTGGACATTACAAAAGAGCAAGTTGTAGCGAATCTTTTGAATGCTAAGAATTACTCCTTCTATAAGCAATCTGTATTTCTAAAGCAAATTTCGGCTCGGACGTATGCTAGTCTCCAGGAGAAATTATTTATGTTTCCCGGCTTTTTTGTGCTGTCGCGTACGATGCGAACCTACTCTTATAATGTTGCTGGCGGTTTACTTGGTTACGTTGGTGAGGTTGATGATAATATGATATCCAAAAATCCCTATTACAAATCGGGTGACTATATTGGTATTAGTGGTCTGGAAAAAACCTATGAGAAGGAGCTAAGAGGACAAAAAGGGGTAAATATTTTCTTGGTAGATGTTCATAACCGAATGAAGGGAAGTTATGCCGATGGTAAGTTTGATACGGCATCGGTAATGGGTAAGAACATTACAGTTAGCATTGACGCAAAATTACAGGCCTACGGTGAAAAGCTGATGGCTAATAAGTTGGGAAGTATTGTTGCAATAGAACCTTCTACCGGAGAGATATTGGCTTTGGTCAGTAGCCCTAGTTTCGATCCTGAGTTGCTTGTTGGTCGCGACAGAACTCAGAATTATCGGATACTTCAGTCCGACTCATTAAAGCCTCTTTTTAACCGGGCCTCCATGGCAATGTATCCGCCTGGCTCAACGTTTAAACTTGTGAACGGGCTTATTGGTTTACAGGAAGGTGTGCTTTTCCCCTCTACTCGATATAGCTGTAATGGAGGCTATCCATACGGAAGGGGAGTTGGTTGCCATCACCATCAATCACCGCTCGATCTCATTGGTGCCGTTGCAATTAGTTGCAACACCTACTTCTGCTATGTTTTTCGAAGCGTGCTTGATAATCCAAAATTTAATAATACATCGGAGGCTCTTGATGCATGGCGTCGATACGTCATGTCGTTTGGCTTTGGAAAGCGTTTGGGATCTGATGTGGCTAGTGAACTAAATGGAATTGTACCCTCCTCTGAACTCTATAACCGGATATACGGTAAGAATGGATGGAAGTCGTTAACCGTTATATCGTTGGCAATTGGTCAGGGCGAGTTGGGTATTACTCCAATGCAAATGGCTAATTTGGCAACCATAATGGCCAACCGAGGGTTTTTCTATACACCCCATCTTGTGAAGGCTATTCAAGGAGAACCTGGTATTGATGTTCGCTTTAGAGAAAAGCATAAGACGTTAATAGATTCGACCCATTTTGCTACAATTGTTGATGGCATGTATCGGGCGGTGAATGGTGAGCCAGGAAGTGGTTCAACTGCTCGTATTGCTGCGGTACCTGGACTTGATATTTGTGGTAAAACCGGAACAGCTCAGAATCCTCACGGTGAGGATCACTCCATCTTTATTGCTTTTGCACCCAAGGACAATCCTAAAATTGCCATTGCCGTGTATGTTGAAAATGCCGGATTTGGAGCTACATACGCTGCTCCCATCGCTAGTTTAATGATTGAAAAGTATTTGAAGGATAGTCTTTCTAGGCCATATCTTGAAGAGTACATCTTAAATACAAACCTTTTACAGAAACATGGCAAGAAAAAGTGATTTTGGAAAGGGAATAGACTGGCAGTTGGTATTTATTTACCTGCTGCTTGTGTTTATGGGATGGCTAAATATTTATGCTGCAGTTTATAATGAGAGCCACCAGAGCATTTTTGACTTCACCCAGCGATATGGAATGCAGCTGATTTGGATAGCTGCGGCCTTGGTTTTGGCTATTTTTATACTCGCAATTGACAGTAAGTTTTTTTACGTTTTTGCATATCCACTCTACGCGATTTCTATCGTATTGCTGGTTGCTGTGTTAATTTTTGGGAAAGAGGTAAATGGTGCTAGATCATGGATTTTTATTGGGAAACTTGGGGGAATACAACCATCTGAATTTGCCAAGGTAGCTGTAGTGTTGGCCCTAGCTAAGTTGGTTAGTGTCTATGGGTTTACATTCAATAAAATTAGTAGTTATTTTCGAGTAGGGGCTATTTTAGCTCTTCCCATGGGCCTCATTATGATTCAACCCGATGCTGGTTCGGTGTTGGTCTTTTTTGCACTTACTCTTATGCTATACAGGGAGGGTATGTCGGGTTGGATTCTTGTCATCATGGTGTTTGCTGTTGTGCTATTTGTTACCTCTTTAAAGTTAGGGGTGCTGGTTGTTGCTATTGGCGTACTAGTGATGTCGTTGGTTGCGTTGTGGTTGATTATTCGTAAAACATCATTGGTTGTTGGTGTTGCAAGCGGTTTTGTATTGCTTACGGTAGGTATTTACTATCTTGGACAAATTGCACGTCTTCCAATTACTCTTTTTGTGGCTGGAGTGGTGTCTGCGGCGGCAATATCGCCAATAGCACTTTATCATGCCTATAAGTCAAAAATGTTATCGCTCCTGATGATTGTTATTTTCTTTTTTACAAGTGTTGGATTTAGCTATTCCGTAAATTATATTTTTAATAATGTATTGGAGCAGCATCATCGCGATCGAATAGAGGATTTGCTTGGGATTGCTTCTGATCCACTTGGGTGGGGTTACAATTTACACCAATCGAAGGTGGCTATTGGATCGGGAGGCTTTTTTGGCAAAGGATATCTTCAAGGAACACAAACCAAGTTTAATTTTGTTCCGGAACAGAGTACCGACTTTATCTTTTGCACCGTGGGTGAGGAGTGGGGCTTTTTGGGATCACTAACCATCATTGGCCTTTTGTTCTTCTTTTTATCCGAATTCAGCGACTTGCGGAACGACAAAAACAGGCTTTCTCAAGAATGTATGGCTATGGTCTTCTCTCCATTCTCTTTTTTCATGTGGTTGTAAATATCAGTATGACTATTGGTTTAATGCCAGTGATTGGAATACCATTACCGTTTTTTAGCTATGGAGGATCTTCACTTTGGTCGTTTACTGCCTTGTTGTTTATTTTTATTAAGCTCAATACCGATCGGTAAACTTAAAGTTGTTTGCAACCACTTCTAATGCTATACTGCAATTCTATTTGCTGCATAAGGAAGGGAAATACCATTTCAAAATCACTCTTAAAGTCAGTATATTCTTTTTCTAATAGAGCAATAGCTTGAGTTGTCCTTTCTGGTAAACTTGTCCTTTTACTCATAATATCCAACGACTCACCAATACCTTTAAGGGTTGAGTAGGAGTATAATCGGCTGCTCTGAATCATAATGGGAAGGAAATACTTTACCTGACGGGGAAGTAGATGGTAGTTTTTAACCATGCTAAAGTAGAAGCTTTTGGTAAAGGGTAGAAGTGGCGTATTGCAATAGTTTGTCCAATTGCTAGCTAACATGTGGTCGTAAAACATATCTACTACAACACCTGCATACCTGCCGTATATTGGGAGTAACCGTTTTTTGCTTTGAAGGAATCCTTGATGGCTATCAGTGAGAAAATCAATGGTACGATGCATTTTTAACCCCACCACTACTTTAGGGGGGAACGATGAAAAGTTACTGCCCTTAACGTAGTCCCCAGAAAAATTGCCAAGTCTAATTTGATCGTCGGACCCCGAAAGATAGATGTGTGCAAGAAAATTCATTTTGATGAATATGTTTTATGCTTTTGTTGAGAGTTTGTTCAGTGCTCGTATTCAGCGTAACATTCGACAGTAAAAATAGCCTAAAATATCATTGTGAGTGTATAAGTTTGCATGAACTTTAAATAACCATAAACTATAAGAAAAACAGTTGCTTAACATGTTTTTTATTACCACAAAATAGCTTTACAAACGATCGTTTTTTAGTTTTAATATTCTATTTTTGAGAAAGCTTTAAAAGTATTGCCATAACTAACTATTAACTATTAACAAAAAAGGAGGCATTATGTCCAAGAGAAATGTGATCATTATCGGTGCTGCCGGTAGAGATTTTCACAATTTTAACACTTTCTTTCGTAATAACGATGCTTACAATGTTGTCGCTTTTACAGCGGCTCAGATTCCAGACATCGACGGGAGAAAATATCCTGCTGAACTTGCCGGAAACGGTTATCCAAAAGGTATTCCGATTTATGTAGAGAAAGATTTGCCACGCTTGATAGCTGAATTAAAGGTTCAAGATTGCGTATTTTCCTATTCTGATGTTCCTTACAACAGGGTAATGGGAATAAGTGCAATTGTAAATGCTGCTGGTGCAAACTTTATGCTCCTTGGCCCTACCGAAACAATGATTAAAAGTACTAAACCAGTAATTGCTGTGGTGGCAACTCGTACTGGTTGTGGTAAGTCGCAAACATCTCGTACGGTTGTTGAATATTTGATGAGTCAAGGGTTGAAGGTTGTGGCTGTTCGTCATCCTATGCCTTATGGTGATTTAGTTGAACAAAAGGTTCAGCGTTTTGCGGTTGTTGAAGACTTGAAGAAGCACAAGTGTACTGTTGAGGAGATGGAAGAGTATGAACCACACGTTGTTCGCGGAAATGTTATTTATGCCGGGGTTGACTATGAGGCAATTCTTCGCGATGCTGAAAAAGATCCCAGTGGCTGTGACGTTATTCTATGGGATGGCGGCAACAACGATTTTTCCTTCTATAAGCCAGATTTAACCATTACTGTTGCCGACCCACATCGTCCAGGTAATGAAGTTTCATACTATCCGGGAGAGGTAAATCTCCGTTTGGCCGATGTTGTTGTTATCAACAAAATGGATTCTGCTGCCCCTGAAGGTATTCAGATTGTTCGCGATAATATTCGTAGGTGTAATCCAAAGGCTATTGTTGTTGATGCTGCCTCACCAATTCAGGTGGATAATCCAGAGCTTATCAATGGCAAACGATGCCTTATCGTTGAGGATGGCCCTACCCTTACCCATGGTGAAATGAAAATTGGTGCAGGTACCATTGCGGCCCGTAAGTTCGGGGCTTCCGAAGAAGTTGATGCACGTCCATACCTTGTTGGAAAACTAAAGGAGACTTATGCAATTTATCCAAACATTGGTCATATTCTTCCAGCGATGGGCTATGGTGAGCAACAGCTTAAGGACCTAGAGTCCACTATCAATAAAACCGATTGTGATACAGTAATCATTGGTACACCTATTGATCTTAATCGCATTATTAAGATAAAGAAACCTACTACACGTGTTTATTACGATTTGGCAGAGATAGGATTGCCTGACCTAAAGGGCGTTCTTGAGCAATTCGTTCAAAAGCATAACTTAAAGAAATAATTTTTAGAATTCACGATTGAGTAATGGGGCCGATAGTAATGTCGGCCCCTTCTTTTTTATAAAGTTCCCTCCCTTGAAATTGCTTTGTAGTGGAATATTCCTCGAAAAGGTTACAATTAGAATGTTTGTGTTTTGTAAGGATCTATTTGTGGATCTATTCTGAATAGCTATTCTTGATGCAAACTGTGTGCCATAACTTAATTAGTTGTGTTGATGGTCTGCAATCTCGTTTTTAAATGAAGGCAGGTTTGCGAGGTTTGGTATTCTTTTTAATTTTGTGATTAAACAATTATCTATATGAAGATCCACATCGTTGTCTTAATCGTAGGCGGATTTATCGCCCAAGTACATGCGCAAATACCAAACTCCGACATCGTCGCTGGAACTTCTAATTTGTATGTTGGTACTTCTAGTAAGGTCGATGGCGTGTCGCAATCAATACAACAGTCAGGTGACTCTTCTAAAAATTGTTTTACCAGTAAGGTGTTGAATGCTACATCTGATTCTGCTGAAGTAAAGGTTGGTGTAATGGATTCAACTACGGTTGAAAACATTGTGCAACTAGACACCATTGTAAAACTTTCTGGCAAGAGTATCGTTGGCAATATTGTTAAGGACAATTTAAGCAAGTTTTACTATTTCTTACCTAATGAAACAAAGTTGATTGAGATTGAACGAGCCGAGATTAATAAAATTGTTTATAAGTCGGGGAAGGTGGTTGTCTTAAATCTCAAGGAGGCAAATGCTCAAGATGTTCCAGGTTGGCGTGATGTGAAGGTTGTTTATAAACCAACGGAGGTTGAAGGTATGGATACTGTTGCCGATGTTGAGAGCTATTGTGCGAGTGAAACAGGCGTTTACCAAACAGCTAAATGGTTGGAGCGAAAGGCCACCATCGACCTTCAAAAGAAAACCGTTCTCCTGCATGGAGATTGTTTGTTAATTGTAGATAAAATTGTTCGTCGTTCGTATGGTGATCCTACAACAATTCAACTTTTTGGAAGAATTTATAAAAAGCGATAGAGCGTTTTCGTTTTGTTTTATCAGTGCTTAAGCATGGTTGTTGTATACTGATAGAGACTAGCACCTGATTTTGGTTTCCAAAATTTTCTCAGAATTTGTATTTTTAGTTTTGTTCTTGTTTGCTGCTGGTTTCGTAGTGCTAGGTGGTTGTTTTTTGCTTTGTCATCCAGATAGAGATTTGGTCAATATGTGTCTCTTTTCTTCAGCATCGAATCGCATGGCGTTCTAAAATGTTTTATTTTTGGTAATAACAGCCAGCCTGAAATAATTGATTTATGATGGATGAAGATAGATGTGTTGGTGCTTATCGAGGAAGTTATGTAATTATTCCGTCCAAATGGTTGGTGATTGAGTATCACGAAGGCATTGGGGTTGTTGATGACGCAAAAAAAATCTCGTAAAAAATTGTCTGCAGATATTTCTTACTCTTCCAACTACAATGTTATTCTAGATGTGCGTAACCTCCTAATAGATGCATCCATTAAGGATGTTTGGTTGTATATTGAGTTCTTGTTAAATAATCCTAAGATAGCGGGTGTTCGTCGAACGGCAATATTGACACAAACGCCACAGCAAGTAGCTATAGCCACCCTCTTTCAGGAGCATAGTCGAATGTTGCCCCAGCAGGTAATCGTTGTAAGTACCATTGGTGCTGCTCTTCATTGGGTCGAATCGAAAATGTCACATCACGAGTATGAAACGTTAATAGAAAAAATGAAGAGGGAGTTGGACGGTTAACGGTAATAAATATCTCAACACCTAACTGGTTGGTGTCGTTAAACTTGATTACAGTATATGGAGTTCATTAAAGAATAACAAGACCCAGCCGAATGAAGTTCGGTGGAGCTAAGTAATAATTTGAAAATTAATACTTAATGTCTTTTATTCTTAACTGAATTGATGATACTCCGCGGTAGGTGTTTTCTGCAATTGCGTAGCATACATCGAATGATTTTCCTTGGTGAATATGATTGAAGTGTATTGCATGCTGGAATCCTATGGCTGCAATGGGTTTGACTGGATTGTCTTCTTGGATAAGGTCGAGCTTAAGGTGGTCATGATCTAACCCAACTAATCGTCCGTCGCCATTGTCTACTGCGCCATGAGTTACAAAAACAGGTGACATATTTCCGGGTCCAAAGGGTTGGAACTGTTTTAGTATTCTAAAAAACTTGTCGTTGATTTCGGAAAAGGTAAGTTCGGAGTCAATCTCCACCATGGGAACCATCATGTCGTCGGTAATGTTTTCCTCAACTACTTGCTCAAACCGTTTTTTGAATATTTCCACATTTTCCACCTTCAGGGTTAGCCCTGCAGCGTACATGTGACCACCAAAGTTTTCTAATAAATCGCTACAACTATCAATGGCTTGGTATAGGTCAAATCCCGGAACACTCCTTGCACTGCCCGTTGCAAAACCGTTAGAGCTGGTGAGCACAATGGTGGGTCGATAGTAGTAATCAATAAGTCGTGAAGCAACTATACCAACCACCCCCTTGTGCCAATCGGGGTTGTAGAGTACCGTAGCTTTTTTGCTCTGTAGTTCAGGGTTTGTTTCAATCATCTCTAACGCTTGCAATGTGATTGAACGGTCTACATTTTTACGGTCGTTGTTGCAGGTATTTATCAGGTCGCCCATTTCTGCGGCATGGTCATCGCGTTCAGCGAGCAATAGGTCAACGGCGGCTTTTCCCGATTCCATTCTTCCAGCTGCATTAATTCGGGGACCGATTTTAAAGACGATGTCATCTACTGCCATGGAGTGACCATCGAGACCTGCCAGTTTTATGATTGATTTTAGTCCTTTTCGTGGGTTTTCGTTTAGTCGTTTTAGGCCAAAGTGAGCCAATACACGATTCTCGTCAATTAGCGGAACAATGTCAGAGGCAATGCTCACGGCCACCAAATCGAGAAGTGGCTCTAATTCTGAGAAAGGAATGCCTTTGCGTAAGGCAATTCCTTGCGCTAACTTAAACCCCACACCACAACCGGAAAGTTCCTTGAATGGATAGTTACAGTCAATTCGTTTGGGGTCTAGCACTGCAACCGCAGCCGGAATTACGTCGCTGGGAAGATGATGGTCGCATATAATAAAATCAACACCTTTTTGACTTGCATATTCCACCTTTTCCACAGCCTTAATGCCACAATCGAGGGCAACAACCAGTGAGTAGCCATTGTCGACAGCATAATCTATTCCGGCGAAAGAGATACCGTATCCCTCTGAATAACGGTTGGGGATGTAGTAGTAAATTTTGTCAAAAATGAGGCTTAGAAAGGCATACATCAATGCTACGGCTGTGGTGCCATCCACATCGTAGTCGCCATAAACCAAAATCTTCTCATCTTTCGCAATAGCTTCTTGAATTCGCGCCACGGCCTTGTCCATATCCTTCATAAGGAAGGGGTCGTAGAGCATTTCTAGCGAGGGACGAAAAAAGTATTTTGCTTGTTCGAATGTTTTTTACACCTCTTTGAATTAGTAGATTGGCAAGAACCTTATCAATCCCCAGATCGTTTGACAATTGGGCAACTTCGGATGCATCTCCCTGCTCCTTTAAAACCCATCGTTTTTCCATATGTCGTTCTTATTTTTTTCATCGCTAAAAAGTTTATGGCACCATCTTTTTCCATCTCTTTCTTAATTTCACCCAGCTAACGTTGCCAATTGATATTCTACGAAGATAGAAACAATAATTGCTAATTGTTCGATAAGTTATCCGAAAGTTCACAATCGACGACCATTTTCCATTCCTTGCTAAATATCTCTTTCGCTTCATCTATTGGCATCTTGTGCTTAAGTTCTACCTCGAGAGAGGTGATGCCCTTGTTCACGAATCCACATGGGTTAGTGTAGAAAAAATATTTTAAATCGGTATTGACATTTAATGCCCAAAGATGCATTGTAACATAGCGACTCGCACGAATTCCAATGGCGCAGATTTTACGTTCTCGATCTGCTATTCTAGCATCGAGCCAAACTCGGGTAGCACCTGAGCGGTGTGTGGCGATAATGTTGTAATACGATCACACCCTAATGAAAATATTCTCGAGTGCAGCAATATATGGTTAAGTCCAATTTTTCTGCCTTGTTCTTCATAGAACTTAAATGTATCTGGATTTACATATTCCATCGCGAGTTTGTATAAACAGGTATGAACGGTGGTTTTATCCTCTCAAAATGAATTCTTATCCCAACAATTGTCGGACAATTCCAACATACAGATTTACTCCTGGTTCGATTATCTCGTCTGGGAAATCGTAGTTAGGACGATGCAGCTCGGGGTGGTCAACACCAGAACCTAATCCAAATATGGCAGACTTACAGTGAAGGCAAAAGTGCGCAAAATCCTCCGACCAGCCATTTGGCTTTACTAGTTCTACAATGGGAATGGAGGCTTGATTTGCAGATTTTTCAACAAATGCAATTGCTTCGGCACTATTTACAGCCGCTGGAAATTCTTCAACGTAGGAGATATCAACCTGGAGGTGTTGTTCGTCTGCCACCTTCATTATTATCTCTTCCGAAAGGCTGGTCAAAAGTGTCATGTCCTCGTTTTTGAATGAGCGTAAGGTTGCCATTACCTCAGCGTAACCGGGTGTGGTTCCAAAGGCAATTTCGCCAAGTTTTGCATAGATAACAGTAAGAAGTATATAATCCTCAAAACCCGGTGCAGTTTTGGACAGGTGAATAAGTCCCTCAATGATTCGGGCAACGGCAAGTGCCGGGCTTAATCCCTTTTCGGGTTCAGCGGCATGCGAAGAGTGTCCAATTAACTTAATAACTAACCCCTTTGATGCTGCGGCAAAAACTTCTCTGCTCAGTAGTAGACTGCCGAGAGGATGTCGTGGCATATTGTGTAAAGCAAAGGCATAATCGGGGGAATAGCCTTGGCGAATTATGTCGGCCAATGCTCTTGCAGCTCCTTCGCCTGTTTCTTCTGCAGGTTGGAATAGAAGTAACACCCTTCCTCTTTTTGGTGGGGACTGGTGCATCTGCACAGCTAAACCGGAAAGAATTGTCATATGTCCATCGTGGCCACACATGTGTCCAACTCCCGACTTGGAAGAGGAGTAGGGTATTTTATTGATTTCGTTTATGGGTAAGGCGTCCATATCCGCTCTAAAAAGCACGGTTGGTCCGGGTTCTGAACCATTGTAAACGGCGAGTAAACCTTCGCCACCCACATTTTGAATTAGCTCATCAGGATGATAGCGACTAAGAAAAAATTTTAGACGTAATGCAGTCCCTGATTCTTGGTTAGATAGTTCTGGGTTTTTATGCAGCTCGTGGCGCAATAATCTTAACTCATCCATCTTCAATTGCTTTTTCTCAAAAATAAACTTTTTGAGTCAAATGATTTAGAAATGGGATAATTGCTCGGATAGAAGTGGTGGAAAAATTTTCCAATGACTGTATTACAGTTTTATAGAAGGGTGTTGTTGTAAAAAAAAGTTGGTGTTAAAGGGGTGTTATCCGCTGGATGGCAACCTGCGCTTAACCAATAAATTGATATATTTGCATGCTAAATAGATAAACAATGAACAACTTAGAGCTAAGCGAGCAAGAGATTATTAGACGTCAATCGCTTGAGGAACTTCGCAAGCTGGGGATAGATCCCTATCCGGCTGAGTCTTATCCGGTGAATGTTACGACCGCTATTATCGCAAACCGTTTTGAGGAGTTGAGCGCAAGTCAGGAGCAGGTTTGCCTGGCCGGTCGAATTATGACTCGTCGTATTATGGGTAGTGCATCTTTTTTTGAGATGCAAGATGATAAAGGTAAAATTCAAATTTACCTGAAACGTGACGATGTTTGCCCTGATGAGGATAAAACTTTATACAATACTGTTTTTAAAAAATTAATCGATAATGGCGATATTGTTGGCATAAAGGGCTTTGCTTTTCGAACCCAAACAGGGGAAATGTCGGTTCATGCCAAGGAGATAAAGTTGCTTTCCAAATCGATCAGACCGTTGCCTACGGTAAAGGAGAAGGATGGCCAATTTTTTGATGCCTTTACTGATCCAGAACAACGATATCGAATGCGATATGTTGATCTTGTGGTTAATCCTCATGTGAAGGAAGTATTTTTAAAGCGTGCAAAGATTATTAATACTATGCGCGAATTTTTCAACTCCAAAGGATATCTAGAGGTGGAGACCCCCATTCTTCAGCCAATTCCTGGAGGTGCAACAGCTCGCCCATTTGTAACTCATCACAATGCACTCGATATGCCGCTCTATTTGCGCATTGCAAACGAGCTTTACCTTAAGAGGCTTATTGTTGGTGGTTTCGATGGTGTGTACGAGTTTTCGAAGGATTTTCGAAATGAGGGCATGGACAGAACGCACAATCCGGAGTTCACAGTAATGGAGATATATGTGGCATATCAGGATTACTTCTGGATGATGGATTTTACGGAAGAGATGCTGGAGCGAGTGGCCATAGCACTTCATGGGACAACTAAGGTTCAGGTTGGTGATAAAACTATCGACTTTAAACGACCATTCCGTCGCCTCACCATGCTCGATGCCATAAAGGAATATACCGGAAAGAATATTTCAGGAATGGATGAAGAGAATCTTCGTGTGGTATGCAAGGAACTGGCCATTGACGTTGACGAAACCATGGGGAAGGGCAAGCTAATTGACGCTATATTTGGCGAAAAGTGTGAGGGGAATTTTATTCAACCTACATTTATAACAGATTACCCCATTGAAATGTCACCCCTTTGTAAGCGCCATCGTAGCAATCCTGACCTTACAGAACGTTTTGAATTGATGGTGAATGGGAAGGAACTTTGCAATGCTTACTCCGAACTCAACGATCCTATTGATCAACTTGAGAGATTCCAGGATCAATTAAAATTATCGGAAAAAGGTGACGATGAGGCAATGTTTATCGATATGGATTTTGTTCGATCGCTCGAATTTGGTATGCCTACCTGTTCTGGTATGGGTATTGGAATTGATCGTTTAACCATGTTTATGACCAATCAGGCATCCATACAGGATGTTCTTTCTTTCCTCAGATGAGACCAGAGAAGAAGATAACCAAGGACCAACCATCGGATTATATGGCATTAGGAGTACCTGAGGAGTGGGTTGATGTGCTCCAGAAATTAGGTCTTGTAACGGTTGATTCAATGAAGAAGATGAGCCCTGGTAAACTATTCAACGATATGTGTGGTATGAATAAAAAATACAAGTTGGGCCTTGTTAATCCTACCGCTGACGATGTAAAAAAGTGGGTTGAATAGGCATTTAGATATTTTTTGAATGAAAAGGTAACGATGTTCGTTACCTTTTTTTTTCTTAACTTGGCTATGTCATACCAAAGAAAACCATATTGATCGTTTAGACGTATTAGTAGGGTTATTGTTTTTTGTCAAACAGACCAAAAGCCATGAATTACATGCTGCTTATAGGAAATATAGCCATCCTTATTTCGGTAAGTATTATTTTTAACTTCATCTCACGTCACTGGAATTACAATAGTCTACAGTATCGAGTACTTAACGGTATTCTTTTTGGGCTAACTGCCATAATCGGAATGATTGCTTCCGCTAAAGTTATTCCAGGCGTTTTCTTCGATGGGCGATCAATAATCTTATCTATTGCCGGTATTTTTGCTGGCCCCCTGCCTGCTATAATTGCAGTAGTAATTGCCACGATATTTCGATTTTTTATCGGCGGAACCGGTGTATATATGGGCGTGCTGGTTATTGTAGTATCTGCCGGGATAGGGGTTCTTTTTCATAAGTTGAAGGAGCAAAAAATAATCAAAATAAACACTTTCGTTCTCCTCGTTATAGGATACTTAGTTCATTTTGGAATGTTGGCGTGCACCTTGGCTCTCCCTTCCCCCTTACGCATTGAAATGATTCATCATTTATTGTTTCCTGTCCTTGTTGTTTATCCAGCAGGATTCTTGTTGGTTGGTATGCTCTTTATTGATCAGGAGAATAGGTTGAGGTCACTTGATCAATTAAGCCAGAGCGAACATCGCTATAAGCAATTGGTGGAAAATACTCGGTTGATTATCGTAAAGTTAAACGTGAAAGGAGAAGTAGTATATATTAATAACTATGGACTAGGACTTTTAGGGTATAGCCGGCATGAGGTAATTGGAAGGCAAGCGCATGATTTATTAATTTTAAAAAATGATCCTGGTTCACCCTTTTTTACGGAAATAGGGCAGCGCTTAATTGGAACGCAAAACTCTTTAACAACAGAGGGTATTTGTCATACTAAAATGAAGGAGCCGCTTACCATACTTTGGGTTCTAACCAAGACTATGGGAGATGCCGATACGCCCGAACTGTTGTGCATGGGGAATAATATTACGGGGCTGGTTGGGGTGCAAGAGGCTCTTCGAGTAAGTCAGCTTACGCTCAAAAGTATCATGGATAATACCAATGATCTGATTTGTCAGGTTGACCCTGAGGGAAAACACCAATATGTTAGCCCTTCATACAAGAAAATTTTCGGGTACGAAACTCAGGATATTCTTGGACAATCTTTTTTCTCATTTCTTCATCCTCATGAACTAACCTTTGCCATTTCTGAATTTAAAAAGGGTATCGTTTCCAAAAAACTGACCCCTTTAAAAGCGCGATTTCGTGCAAAAAGTGGTAATTATGTTTGGATTGAATCGCATGGCAATACTATTGTGGATAAGGATGGTAGAGTGACTGGGGTTGTGATCAGCTCTCGTGATATTACCGAGCAAGTTAAATATCAAAACAAAATTGAAGAAAGTGAGTTTCGTTACAAAACTCTTCTTAATGCCATACCTGATCTGTTATTTGTTCAAACAAATGATGGGGTTTATCTCGATTTTCACTGTAACAATGATTCTATGCTCATAATGTCGCCGGAGGACTTTGTTGGAAAAAAGGACGTTGATGTTTTGCCATCTAAAATTCTGTCCCTCTTTGAAGAGAAATTTAGATTGGTTCGGATGCATGGAAACATCGAGAAGTTTGAGTATCCAACAAGACTTAAAAATGGGCAGGAAGGCTTTTTTGAAGCTCGAGTTACCACCTTCGGACCTGATAAAATGCTGACCATAATTAGGGATATTACCGATCGAAAAAAAGTGGAGCAGTTAATTATTGAAAGTAAAAACTTGCTTACTAAGAAAAATGAAGAGTACATTGCCATAAATGAAGAACTTAATCGGAGTAACGTTCAAATACAAAGTATAAATAATGAGTTGATTAAAGCTAAAGAGAAGGCGGAAGAGAGCGATAGGTTGAAGTCGGCATTTCTTGCAAATATGTCGCACGAAATCCGCACTCCAATGAATGGTATGTTGGGATTTGCCGAGTTGCTTCGACGACATAATTTAAGCGATGAAAAGCGTCGACTCTACATCGATATAATTAACTCCAATGGAAGCCAACTCCTAGCCATTATCAACGACATAATTGATATTTCAAAGATTGAGGCTGGGCAGGTGGTTGCCGATATTAAGGCTGCTAACATTACTAATCTCTTCTTGGAAATTCAAAATCAGTTTTCAACACTAGCAAAATCTCGAAGTCTTGAGTTTGTAGCACATTACCCAGATACCGGTGATATTATAGCTAAAACAGATATTATTAAACTGCGACAGATACTTTTTAACTTGCTCAATAACGCATTGAAGTTTACACACGAGGGAAGAGTTGAGGCTGGATTTTCTGTTATTGATGGCTACTTGTTGTTCTATGTTATGGACACCGGAATAGGTATTCCAAAAGATTTGCATGCCACCGTTTTTGAACGATTCCGTCAAGTGGAAGACTCCATTAGCCTTCAGCAGGGCGGTACTGGGTTGGGTTTAAGTATTTCTAAATCGCTGGTTGAACTACTTGGAGGAACTATTTGGTTGGATTCGGAACTTGGAAAAGGTTCTACCTTCTTTTTTACCATTCCATTTGTGGAAGGTCTTGGTGAACCAATAATTTCAAATGAAATTAAAATTTCGAGTCAATCCTCTTGGATTGGAAAAGTTGTGTTAATTGCCGAGGACGATGAAAGTAACTATAACTATTTGAGCACGATTATTTCTGAAGTTGGTATTCAGTCCATTAGAGCAGTAAATGGTCAGGAGGCTGTTGATTGCTGTAAGGGAAATCAAACTATAGACCTTGCATTGATTGACGTTAGAATGCCGATGCTTGATGGGTATGAAACTACAAGAAAAATAAAGGAGTTACGTTCATCTTTACCCGTGGTGATTCACACAGCATTTGTCTCTACCGATGGTAAAACACGTGCCTACAATGCCGGATGTGATGAGTTTCTCCCTAAACCTATTTCGAGGAAAGAGGTTATAGAACTTTTTAATCGTTTTTTTAATTAGTTCTTGCTAATTATTTTAGTTGCTAGGTGCTTTAACCTTAAACGTTAATTAATTCGCTGCTGAAAACCTATACTGCAGCCTATCTAGAGTAGTAACTTCTGGAAACAGTTACGGTTATATCACAAAGTTAAAATTCTACAATTATTGCTGCTATAGTGTTTGGTGTGGAATGGTCTAAAACGTTTCGAATATAAATTGTAATTCCGCCTCGAACAAGTAAGTTGTTCATCAGAATATATCTGTTGCATGTGCTAATTTAGCTCAAGTGGCCAGTATGATGTCCGGTTGCAATATGATGAAGTTAACTTATGATCGTTAAATGTGGAAACCACAAATTTTGCGTAAAACTTTGCTGCCACCAACCATGTTTATATTGGGTGAAGTGTCGATTCAAAAAGATCTCAATATGATGAATTATCAAATAACCATCACATTGCTGGAGAAGAAGACATTCTTAAAATTTGAACAGAAGATATTTCGACTATTGATGGATTTTGTTTCGAAAAATCTCGCAGATTGAATCATCTGTTTTTAACGATTCCACAATCCCATATGTAAAAAGTCTTTCCAAACCCCATGGATCGTTTGGTGGCAAGTGAATCTATTAAGATGCAATGGGGAAATATATCAACAAAATCAGTATTAGGATTGGAGTTGTATCGGGAAGTAGTTATAGCAATGGCGTGTTTCCCTAATAGTGCATTAATGGGCATCCATTGATTGTAGCTGTTGGCCAACTTGCTGTCGAGCGCTGTAACCAATCCTTTTCCTTGTAATGCCCACTCTAACTCACCGCTCAAAAACCAACGACGGGTAACAAAAACAGATGAATCATTTACCAACTCCTTTTGTTGTAGGTGATTTGCAAGTTCTGCCCACCCTTGACCGTCGAGTGTAAGATCGTTTTTAGGCGATAACTTAAAGTATCCTGTTTTACTTTGGAATGAAAGGAGAATGCCAATTAAAAAAGTTGTACCACCAGTATAGATGATAAGTTGTATAGCTTTGCGTATCTTCCATTTTGCCATTAATCCTGAAAGGAGGAGAATTCCGGTAAGATAGCCTGGTAGTGGCCAATGCGGTAATACGGTTTGGAAGAATCCAGCAAATGAAAAAATGATAATTGGAACAAATGCAAACCAGGCAAGCCATCTGTCTTTGGGTTTGTTCTTTCGGAGGAAGAATATGATGGTTGTTATTAGCGTAATCATAATCCAAGGAAGAAGGTAGATCATTTGTCCTCCCAAATCCTGTAGAAAGAGTGGAAAAGAGAGCTGTCCACTAGGATTACCCTTCCCAAATTGGTAAAGTAAGGAGATCCAGTGGTGGGTATAATTCCAGTAGAGATTAGGTGAGTATATAGCTAGGCTTATCAGGATGCTTAAGTAAAATTTGGGTTCGCGGAGTAACTTCCGCCATTCGGAAAAAACAAGAATGCAACCAACTAAAGTGAACCACATTAAAATGCCATGGTATTTTGAAAGCATGGCTAAGCCTGATGCAACGCCCCACCAAAGTATCCAACGTCCTTCACGGGATTCGTTGAATCGAATAAGACAATAAATGCCAGTCATCCAAAATAGAGAAAGTGCGTTGTCTGGAATAACAAAAGCACCTATGCCAAATGAAAAGAGTGGGATAACCTGTAGCAACATCACTGCCCAGTGTGCTGCCTCTTTTCCCCAGAGTCGATATGCAGAAAGGTAGGTAATTGAACAGGTGGCAATAAATATTGTGATGGCACCCAACCGGAGCGATAATGCGGAGAAACTTCCGGTAAGCCAATGTCCAATTCCTGCCGTCAGAGCTACCATGGGTGGATGGTCGAAGTAACCTAATGCGGGGTGTAGTGAATAGACACCATAGTAGGCTTCGTCGAATCCAGGGAAAACAAAGTGGGAGCATAATACCCTGAAGCCTGTTCCAAATAATAGCGCAAGCCAGAATATTTTATCGAATACAATTTTTCGAGGGACAAAATTCTTCCGTATCATTTTTTATAATACTAACGCAGCATTGGTGTGGCAATATTGGGAATAATTTTTGAGCGAAATAATGAGTATAGTACAATTAAAACTCCAATAGCCGACAACCCTCCCACAAAGGTAAAAATCCCAATGACTGGTTATGTAAGTGGAAAAACGATACGTAAATGCTAAAAATTAGGGTAATACCCATAATGGCAAACCGAACCGAGGATTTCTCAAACCTTGTCCAACGAAAATGGATGAGGTCAATTGTTATGGTAGATATTATCACGGATGCTATTCCAACTAAGGCTCCCACTGCTACATCGAATGGGAAATGAGCCCCCACATACACCCTGGCAAATGAGCCCAAAATGCCGAGAAGCACAAGAACAAAACCATGCGTTTTTTTGTCTATAAGTAGTAACGTTACCATTGCCCAAATGGTAGCCGAATGTCCTGAAGGAAAGCTATGGCGGTGGAGAACTGGTCCAAGAACCTTTAATGAATCAAAAACAGCAGCTGGGCGGGGCATATCAAAGTATCGTTTCAATGACTGAACCAATACCATTAACACTAGGAGTGAAGCTATTCCAATGATTCCTTTACGGGAGTTACCTAACAGTAACCATAAACTTAACAATACCGCTATTATACCATCTCCTAGATTTGACAGATAGAACATGCTAACGTCAAGCCATGTGGGGAAGTTTTGGTTAATTATAAAAAATATTTTTTGATTATAGTGGCTTGCTATTATGCTAAATATTGCAAAAATAGCAGTAAGTATTGCTATTGTAGGGTTGAAGGCAATTGCTGAAATGCTCTTCTCTACGAGTTTCTTAATTGTTGTGGTCATGGCAGAAGATTTGCTACAATACTACTTCGCTAATCATACCTAATCGCAAATAGAAGATTAATCTTATCTAACCTTTATCCCTATATTTTTTGCAATTTTCACTAAAAAGTTAATGATTAGTTAATTCATAGTTATCTAACGGTTAGAATATTATTGAGTTTTTTGAGCCGACAGCAACAATAAAATAAATTACTTTTACCCAGTTGTAATGATTAAAAGAAGAATATGAACTATCTCGTTTTAGATTTGGAAATGAGCGGTACTGAGCCGGGATGGCATGAAATTATTCAGATTGGTGCTATTATTTATAATGAGAATTGGCAAGAGCAAGGCACCTTTCTTTCCAATGTTTATCCCGAAAACGAGGAAAGTTTTTCGCATTCGTCTGCTGAGATTCATGGACTTACTTTGGCCGAACTCGACAACGCCCCAATGCTTAATGAGGTGTTGTCAGATTTTGAAGCATGGATTCTTAAAATGCTGAAGATGAAAGCCAGCCGTTATGATATTGGTGCAGCTAACTCTGCATTCAGAAGTATTACTGTTTGTGGGCAGAGCGTTATTTACGATATCAATTTTCTGCGGTTTGCATACCGCCAAGAAAAACTGCAATGGCCCTTTTCTAACCGAATGATCGACCTCAATAACCTTGCCTTTTACCTTTTTGAAATACTTAAAGCAAACGGCGAAGCTGTTCCTCGATCGCTCAGCCTTACTGCAATTGCCGATTTTTTTGGTTTTGAACGGGAGGGGATAAATCATAATGCCCTAGAAGATGCTGAAATTACAGGTGAATGTCTCAAACAGGTAATGCGATATACAAAGCGATTCACATTAGAGCCTGAGTAGGTATATTCTAGCTGATTGCTGTCTATGAAAACAATAAAATGATTATCCAATTTGAATTTTGCTAACTTTGTGATCAAAATTATTGGTAAACTACTATGGTGAAAAAGTTGCTTTTGGTGTTTCCCTTAATTCTCCTGATGGTGATGTTGGTGAGTAGTTGTTCCTCTTCAAGAACAATGACGAAGAGCGGCAAAGCAGGTTCCGATTGCAAATGTTCACAGATGAAACACATTAAAAAGCAGAACTCCTATCTGTACCATAGATAGATTATTTTTTTTGATCATCCAATTTTGATTGGTTATAACAAACCTTTAGACAGCAAAATCTCAGGAAAAAGATGGGAAAAACGATTCTCTTTCAACTTGACGAAAAGGCAAAAATTGCAGTATTTGGCGGGGGTAGTTGGGCTACTGCCATTGTTAAAATCCTCCTTAACAATGTAGAAAAGATAGGTTGGTATGTTAGGGATGCCGAAGTGGCTGAAGCTCTTAAAAAGAGGGGCGTAATACCAAATACCTAAGTTCCGTTAGGTTTGATGCAAGTAAGCTTGTCATGTCAAGCAATATTAATGAAATTGCGGAAAAGGCCGATGTGCTCATTTTTGCCATTCCTTCTGCATTTCTCAAAGAGAGTTTGCAGGATTTGACTGTTAGCCTAAGGGGAAGTTTATTGTTTCGGCAATAAAGGGAATTATTCCTAACGATAACCTTACGGTGAGTGAATTTTTTAATAGTCACTATCAAATTCCATATGACTTTTTAGGCATTGTTACAGGACCTTGCCATGCTGAAGAGGTGGCTCTTGAACGACTTTCTTACCTTACCATCGCCTGCAAAAATAGGGAGAATGCTGCTGCTATAGCGGGTCGATTTGAATGCTCCTTTATTAGAACTGTTACCAGTACCGATATTTATGGTACTGAATATTCTGCAGTTTTAAAAAATATTTTTGCCATTGCGGCTGGTATCTGTCATGGCATTGGCTATGGCGATAATTTTCAAGCAGTACTCATTTCTAATTCTCAGAAGGAAATTAAACGCTTTTTAGATAACACATACCCTTCAAAACGGAACGTCGATTCTTCTGGATACCTTGGCGATTTGCTTGTTACTGCTTATTCACATTTTAGCCGTAATAGAACATTTGGCACAATGATTGGTCGAGGGTATTCTGTTAAATCGGCTCAGCTCGAAATGAGTATGGTTGCCGAAGGCTACTACTCTACTGTTTGTATCAAGGAGATTAATAAGAAGTATAACGTTAAAATGCCAATTACCGATGCCGTATACAATATCCTCTACGAAGGAATTGCTCCGGCTATTGAAATTAAGCTACTGTCTGAAAAATTGAAGTAGGGCATACCCTGTTTAATCTTTAAAATATTTCGATATGAATCACCTTAAGTTGAATCTCGAAGGAGTTTACCCCTTTGTGTCCAAAGAGAAGGTTTACGCTTTTAAGGCAAAGGTTGAGGAGAGCCAACGGCTTTTGCATGGTCAAACCGGAAAAGGAAATGAGTTTCTTGGTTGGCTTCACCTGCCATCTTCTACTACTCAAGAACAGCTGAATAGCATTGTTGGTTCGGCTCAGGCACTTTCTCAAGCGGTTGAGGTTGTTGTAGTTATTGGGATTGGAGGCTCTTACCTCGGTGCTAAATCAGTTATTGAGGCGCTAAGTCATACTTTTAGCCAACTTCTCGATCAAAATGAGTTTCCTCATGTGGTTTTTGCTGGCCAAAATATAGGTGAGGATTACCATTTTGAACTCATGGAACTTCTAGAAAGGAAGTCGGGTGCTGCCATAGTAATTAGTAAGTCGGGCACAACCACCGAGCCGGCGCTTGCCTTTCGACTTATAAAGAATCACCTCGAAAGCAAGTATTGTAAGTCGGTGGCTAAGAATCGTATTGTAGCTATTACCGATGAGGCAAAGGGCGCATTGCGCATATTAGCCGACCAGGAGGGGTATAAAACGTTTGTTATTCCTGATAACGTTGGAGGTCGTTATAGCGTGCTGACTCCAGTTGGCTTGCTTCCTATTGCCGTTGCCGGTTTCGATATCCATGAATTGATAAGAGGTGCGCAGGATATGGAAAAATTCTTGATGGAGGCTCCGTTCGAGGAAATCCAGCCATGCTCTATGCTGCTACTCGCAATGCTCTTTACAATGAAGGCCGAAAAATGGAGATTTTGGCTAACTTTGAACCTAGGTTGCATTTTATGACTGAATGGTGGAAGCAACTTTACGGCGAAAGCGAAGGTAAGGAAGGAAAGGGGATATTCCCTGCTGGGGTTGACTTTACCTCCGATCTTCACTCCATGGGTCAATACATCCAAGAGGGTGAACGCTTTTTCTTCGAAACGGTCATTAGTGTTACTAAGCCAAAGCATCAACTGGTTATCCCTACCGATAAGGATAATCTCGATCAGCTAAACTATTTGTCTGGCAAGCGCTTCCATCAGATTAATAAAATGGCTGAATTAGGTACTAAAATAGCCCATATCGATGGCGGTGTACCAAATCTGCACATAGAGATTCCCGAGATAAACGAATATAACCTTGGCGCCTTGATCTACTTTTTTGAGAAGGCTTGTGCATTGAGCGGTTATACATTAGGTGTAAATCCTTTTGATCAGCCAGGCGTTGAAGCTTATAAAAAGAACATGTTTGCACTCTTAAACAAGGCTGGATTCGAAAAGCAAGGCGATGACCTGCGTAAGCGGTTAGGAATGTTCTTGGGAGAAAAGTAAATAGTGGTAAGAAAGCTAGTGGTTATAAGTAACCATTATAAAGAATAATGAAACGTTAATGTTAAGGAGAGGAACTTCGGTTACCTCTCTTTTTTTGTTGGTCGGGTTGGTCCGAATCCTAGTTTGTCTTTAGGGTGTTCGATTTGCTTGGTTTTAGTTCGGCATGGCTATATTTGAATTCATAACTGGTTGGCATAAACTCGTTGATGGCAGGGTGCTTTTATTGGCATATTGCCTGTTGCCGAATTGTCTGATTTTTAAATTAGCAATTGGTGTTAAGTAACCATTTCTTGGCCTTTAATTCCGAGTTAAAGGTTCCTATGGTTAGCCAAGGAAAGTGGTAATAACTGTTGGGAGAGGCAATTAATTCTGGATATTTTTTAGATATAATGGCCATTTTTCTTACACCAATACGAGCAATTTGAGGTAAAACATGCTCTTTGAGCCAACTTGATAGTTTGGCTAATGCGAGCATCTCCTCAAGTGATGTGTGAATAAGTATTAAGGAGGGCTTTTTGTATTCCAAGATCTCGAGGAATTCGGAGACAGACAGAATGTAGTTAACCTCACTGAATAACGACTCCTCTGTCATCTTGTGGACAAAGAGGGATTTTGTAGCGTCGTATTCGTAGGCAACGTTTACCATGGTTTTGTATCTCTTACTTAATAAAAGTAATATAGTTTATGGCTGATTCCTAGCATTTGCTGTCTGCTAAGTGTGTGTTGGTCAAATTGGCAATATTGGCTAAAACCTCAGTATTAGTTGGGCTTTGATCTCATTTTTAGCATTTCCGTTTATCGCCGCAAGCCCTGAACCGATGTCGTTTTTTTCGGCAAAACGGATTTCAGACCAACGAATCCAACAGGTGATACTTTGGGAGAGTCGGTAGGTGGTTAGTATGTAGAATCGTGCTCCAGAAAGGTAGTAAGCAGGAACAGAAAAGGAGTAGAGAACGTCTTTTTCATAGGCGTAAAGCCTCGAGTCCCAGCCGTCTGTGTTAAAATAGGCGGCTCGTGCACTAATTGAGATTCTTTTTGAGGCGTTGGTCCATGTTGCGTCTTGAAATAAAACTATGCCCTTTTCGTTGGGTGATTGCTCCTTATTATACCAAATCTTTTCCAATCTTGTTTTAAACGATAGTGTGTTTGATGGTGAGAAGGTAATTTGTAAGCGTGTCCTTGTTCTGGTATTCAGTTCTAACTGTATGTTTTGATCTACGTCAATGTTGTATGGTTTCTTTTCTCTTGTGAAGAGAAATTGAAAAGTCAATCCGGAATCAGAACGGTAGATTGCTTCGGCAGAAACTTCCGTTCCTGACGATGGTGCGGCTGTTCGATATCGAAGCCATGTAAAGTTGAAAAAGTCCACATAGCAGTGAAGTCGCCAATTGGGCAATGGTGTCGACGCCATTCCAATGCAAATTCCTTGTTCCGCACTAGTCTGGCTGCCTTCACCAAATCCTGCTGTCATGCGGGAAAGGTAACGTTTGTTATAGTTTCTTCCTACTATGTATGTTTTAAGCGCTGTTGCTGTTTGCCATTCTCCTCCACCAACCATTGCAACAGAGCGATGCTGGTCACTGGCAAATTCGCCAAAGAATTTTGCCTTATGAGTGATGGCTAAAAAGTCAATGCCAGCACGAAGAATTTTGGTGGGGTCGGGTTCTAACAGGTCTTGTGGTGCAGAGGATGCTAAAAACATTTTATTGGTGTTTGCTGCAAAGCCGGAAACTCCAATTTTTAGCCAGCGTTTGTTATAGGTCATTCGTATTCCTCCAGCATTTTCTTCAATGGTGTGCTTATTTGCCATTTCGTTTTCTGTAGCATGGCTTCCTGTAGATAGGTAGCTGGTGAATCCGGTGGTGTCGCTTTCAAGGTTTCCATCTAATTTTTTGTGTGAAGCGAAACCTGTTATTGTTGTATTTCCAAATATCGCGGTAGTTGCGATACCTCGAAAGTAACGATTCTCATCGGTGGATGAGTAGGGAGAAATTTCCTTGCTTCTTCTTCTAGGATCAACAACAAGACTCGACTTTCCCATTGAATAGCCTGTCCATAGAACAAGGCCCTGTCCAAAGTTTGCCGAGTAATCACCAATAACAAGTTGTTTTATTTTACCCAACTGTGTGGTTGCTATGTAGCCCGAATAGAAATCAAAACCATTCGGATTATCGCCGTTGAAAAACTGTTCGCCAGGGTCTTTCTCTGCGGTAAAACCTAAAGTAGTTCGGTGTGGTAGCTCCATTTTTCCCTTTACAAGAAGTCTATCTGGAGAACCGAGATATCCATTTGTTGGCCCTCCCTCCGAGGGTGAATTATATCCATACTGCTGCTCCAGCACTCGGCTGTAACGTAACAATATTCTGTTCCGAGAGTTACGAGCCGCTGATTTTGTCACGGGGTCAACCGTGATAAACGGTAGTAACTTTTCTATGAGATCTTGATCGAAGCCGGGAATTAGTGGTAACTCGTAGGGGCTTGCCAGTGCTCCATGTTTTCGGATGTAGTCTATGATGCTGTTTACTTGTAACTCGGAAAGAGGTAGTTGGTTAAGGTTTTCGGGTAAGGTGTCATTAATATTTACGGGATTGTCGAACAGATTTAGCATATTGTCAGAAATGGCCTCCAGTGCTTCCTCGTTCAGATTTTCCTTTTCGGCAAGTTCTTCTAAAAGGTTTTCTATCAAAAGTTGTGATTGCTGGGTTGTATCGATTGCTGGTTGAGCATTTAACCCGGTGGATAAAGTAACAACAATGGCTAGCGATATGATTTTTTTTTTCATAGTTGGCTAGTTAAAGATGTACGCTACAGTTAAAAAACCGGATATACCCAACGGATTGTTGGTAGTTAGAGCTAAGTCGAGCGTGAAAGGCTTATAAGTATAGCCTAATCCAAAACAGAGTAAGTCAGGGTTGGTGGCGTACCCTGCTCGCAGAAAGAACATGTCAGATATTTCTGCTTGAATGCCCGCATGAAATTGTGCTACAGCGTTTTCTTGTTCTGTTACCTCAATAGTAATTGTGGCCGAGGGTGCAGCTGCGTAAGCCAGTCCTGCCGAGATACCACTAGCCAATTTTTTTACTCGGATTGGTTCCTATCTTCTGGGCGGTTGGATTAAAAAGATGTGTTCCTACAGATAAATTTTTCCAAGGTGTATAGAGAATACCTGCCTCTACAGTATAGGCGCTACTGTGTCCATAGCCATCTGCCAGCTGGAGAAAATGGGCACCTAATCCTACGCCAATTGCGAAGCTAGGCCAAAGTCGTTTACCAATTCCTAGTTTCACTTGGCTTTCGTTATACAAACTATAGCCAAATCGTGAAAATCCTAAAGCGATGGTACCTGGTTTTGCTGGCAGTGTTGCCGAGATGGCACTTACGTTAAGTTCTTTAACAAGGAATCGGTTTTCCTGATGAATCGAGACTGTGGGGTGATCATAGAATCCAAGTGTCCCTTGGTTGGAAAAGATGCTCCAGCTCGAAATGGTTGTTGTACCTGTACCACCTTTCCCTTGGGTGGCTGCATCAATGGGGTTGGACTCTTCTTGCGCCGATGCCTCTTTGGTTAAGGAGAAAGTAAAGAGCGTAAAGATGAAGACAAAAAAGCTACTTGCCCACCAATGGGTGCATAGTATCTCTTTTGTCTTCCAATGGGTCATCAGTTTGTTTTATAATCAAACTTAATGGTGGCCAACTCCTTATTGGCCTTTTCAATTTTCTTAGCCAACTCTTGCTTAAAGGTAAGGATTTTTTCTAAAAGGCTAGGGTTTCCTGTTGCAATTATTTGAGCAGCAAGTATTCCTGCGTTTTCTGGCACCGTCTAAAGCTACTGTTGCAACTGGGATTCCAGCGGGCATTTGCAAGATGGAAAGAATTGAATCCCATCCATCGATGGAGTTTGATGACTTAATTGGAACCCCAATAACTGGTAATGGTGTAAATGCTGCAATAACACCAGGCAGATGAGCTGCTCCACCTGCACCTGCAATAATTACTTTAATCCCTCGACTATGCGCATTTTTACCAAACTCCATTACGAGTTCCGGAACGCGATGGGCTGAAAGAGCGTTGATCTCGAATGGAATTTGCAGCTCGTTTAGCAGCTTAGCGGCCTCTTCCATAATGGACATATCGGAGGTGCTGCCCATAATTATGCTTACTTGTGGATTCATAACTTTCTGTTTTATTTATAATTGATTTTTTTACCGTTTTTTTGAAAGATGATGATTGTGCAAATGGCAAAATGCGTTACTGTTTATTTAAATATCGGAACAGGCGCGATGGAATAGGCTGTTGTTAACGGCTTTGACTTAGAATCGTTGAAAATTCGGATGTCTCTTTTGATAGGGAGAGGTTGTTTATTACAAGAATAATTTTCCCAATTAGTGTAATTGAATATGCAATTCGTCAGGAAATTCATAATTGATGAGGTTTGTTTCTCCAAATATTCATACTTTCGCAAGGTAGTAATTTTTTGCTCTGGGACTGAGCACTTCGTGTTGAATTTAGTTGCAATGGTTTATAGTGCAGCGTTTTAACATGATGATCCTCACGCCCCGGACAAGAATTATTTTTTATTAGTTAGGAATTTGATAAAATGCACGCACTATGAACCGTGTAAAACTTCATGATAAGGTATTCGAGTTGGCAATTCCGCACGAAGAGATTCAGCTAATGGTAAGAGCGGTTTGCGGATAAAATTATTGCTGATTTTGGAAATAAGGACAATGTGGTTTTTTTGAGCGTTCTAAATGGTTCGTTCATGTTTACCTCCGATTTAGTTAAGTGTATTGACTTTACCTGCGAAGTGTCGTTTGTAAAACTTTCGTCCTATCAAGGTACTTCTACAACTGGCATTGTGAGGGAATTGGTTGGCTTAACCACCTCGTTAAAGGGAAAGTGCGTAGTTGTGGTGGAAGATATTGTGGATACAGGTATAACGCTTGAAAAACTTATGCCCTTATTCAAGAACATGACCCTGAACGCATTTCTGTGGCCACATTCTTCTTTAAGCCTGATAGTTACGAAAAAACAATCAAAATTGATTATATTGGAAAGTAATCCCCAACGAATTTGTTGTGGGTTATGGGCTCGATTACGATGAGTTAGGAAGAAATTTAAAAGATGTATACACTCTGGTAAACCGATAAAACTTTTCGGCTACCCAACATTTTAATATTTTATGCTTAATATTGTTTTGTTTGGCCCTCCTGGAGCTGGCAAGGGAACTCAATCGGCACGGCTGATTGAGAAATATAATCTGATGCATGTATCAACAGGGGAGTTGCTTAGGGAAGCGATTAAGGAGAATAGTCCTCTTGGTCAGGAGGCTAAAAAATACATCGATAGAGGTGAGTTGGTTCCCGATAATATGGTTATAGATCTCATTGAGTTTCTGCTTGACCAGCACCACGATTTTAGCGGAATTGTGTTTGATGGTTTTCCAAGAACAACAGTTCAGGCAAAAGAACTGGACAATATGCTTGCTGCAAGGGGAACTTCCATTGCTGTGATGATGTCGCTTGAGGTTGACTATAACGAACTTATGAGCCGCTTAATGGCGAGGAGCAAGCTCGATGACCGCAGCGATGACCGAGATATGTCGATTATCGAGAATAGAATTCAGGTTTATAATCGGCAAACAGCCGTTGTGATTGATTTTTATAAATCACAAAATAAGTATAAGCCAATTGATGGAATGGGAACAATTGATGATATTTTTGATAGAATTGTTTCTGGTGTAGAATCTTTTATACAAAAGAAGTAGGTCGGTCTTTTTTCCGATTTTCCTACCCTGTGTCCTTGGCTTTCGCTTCGGTGCAGGTTGTAATAAATACAAATATCACATACCATGTCGTCTTCTAACTTTGTTGATTACGTTAAGATATTCTGCCGTTCTGGAAATGGAGGGCAAGGATCTACCCATTTGCATCGTGAGAAGTTTGTGGCTCAGGGAGGCCCCGATGGAGGCGATGGTGGTAGGGGTGGCCATATTTATTTAAAGGGCAATCCTCAATTATGGACTTTGATGCACTTGAAATACCGTAGGCATGTATTTGCGGAGGATGGTGTAGCAGGTAGCGGTTGCCGAAGTACTGGTGCCGATGGTGCCGACCGGGTAATTGAGGTGCCACTTGGTACCATAGCACGGGATGCAGAAACTGGAGAAGTGCTTTGTGAAATAACATCCGAAAACGAAGTTGTCATTCTCCGATCTGGTGGAAGAGGTGGTCTTGGTAATTGGAATTTCAGAACGGCTACAAATCAAACCCCTCGATTTTCTCAACCAGGAGAAGAGGGTAGTGAGGGATGGGTGATTCTGGAGCTAAAGATATTGGCCGATGTTGGACTTGTCGGTTTTCCTAATGCGGGTAAGTCAACCTTGCTTTCCGTTGTTACTTCGGCAAAGCCAAAGATTGCCGATTATGCGTTTACCACATTGGAGCCTAACCTAGGTATTGTGGAGTATCGCGATTTCAAATCGTTTGTAATTGCCGATATACCTGGTATTATTGAGGGGGCTCACGAAGGGAAGGGATTAGGTTTACGTTTTCTTCGCCATATTGAACGAAACTCCATGTTGCTCTTTCTCATCCCTGCTGATGCGAGTGATATTGGCAACGAATACGAGGTGCTCCTCAATGAGCTGAAAATGTATAATCCCGAGTTGCTTGATAAACGCCGTGCTCTCGCTATTTCTAAATGCGATTTGCTCGACGATGAACTGAAGATGGAGATTGCTAAAGATCTTCCAGATATACCTCATTTGTTTATAAGCTCATTAACAAATATCGGCATCAAAGAGTTGAAGGACCTCCTATGGAAAGAACTTAATTCATAAGTAATGTTAGACTATTTGGTTAATCTCGATAAATCTTTGCTGCTGTTTCTGAATAGTCTGCATACCCCTTTCTTGGATTGGCTGATGTTCTGGATATCCTACAAGTTTACCTTCGTGCCACTTTATGCTACGGTGATATATTTTTTCTTTAAGAAATTTGGACGTAATGGCTGGCTAATTTTGATTATGGCTGTTTTGTCCATCACTTTGGCTGATCAGATTTCTGTTCACCTCTTTAAAAATGTGTTTGAGCGTTTACGTCCATCCCACACACCAGATATAGAGAATCTTATTCATCTAGTAAGGGATCAGCGGGGGAGGTATGTATGGGTTTGTTTCGTCTCACGCGGCCAATGCATTCGCTTTTGCTCTATTTAGCATAATGGTTTTTTCGAACTTGTTGGTACACCATTTTAATTCTTTGTTGGGCGTTGTTAGTTTCTTATACAAGGATATACATGGGACTCCATTTTCCGGGAGATATTATTGGCGGTGCCATGGTAGGATCCATTGTTGGGTTTGCTGTATACACTATTATGCGGAAGCTCCCTTGCTACGAAACTTTCCTTCCTAAGATGAGCTTTTTTACCATGTTATTGTTGTAGGTTCTGAAATAGATAAATATACACTGGTATGCTTTGTATTAAACATCCCACCGTTGATCCTTATTTTAACCTAGCGGCTGAGGAGTATTTGCTGAAGAATTTTTCTGACGACATATTCATGCTTTGGCGAGATGAACCATCTATAATTGTTGGTAAGCATCAAAATACTATGGCTGAGATTAACCACGACTTTGTGCGCGACAATAAGATAAAAGTAGTTCGTAGACTTTCAGGAGGTGGGGCCGTTTTTCACGATTTAGGAAATCTTAATTTCACCTTTATTGTAAATGGTGAAGACGGTAACTTGGTCGATTTTCGTAAATTTACTAAACCGATTCTCGATGTGCTTCTTAGTCTTGGTGTTGAGGCAAAGTTTGAGGGTAGGAACGACCTTACTATCGAAGGTAAAAAGTTCTCGGGAAATGCTGAACATGTGTATAAGAAGAGGGTCTTGCATCACGGAACACTTCTTTTTTCCTCAAAAATGGCCGACCTTAGTGATTCACTAAAAGTTAATCCCCTGAAGTATCAGGATAGGGCTGTAAAAAGTGTAAGATCGCGAGTTACCAATATCTCAGATCATCTTAATTTGCCGATGGATGTATTGCAGTTTCGTGATCTGATCATGAAACATATTCAGGAGATGTACGGCGATGCGGTTGACTACAATTATTCTGAGGTCGACTTAAATGCAATTAATGCACTTACCGAAACAAAATATTCGACCTGGGACTGGAATTTTGGCTATTCACCTCACTACCAGCTGGAAAAGGGCGTTAAAACGAATGGAGGACATGTTGAATTTCACATGAATGTGGAGCGGGGTAATATTACTCAACTCAAAATTTATGGTGATTTCTTTAATAAGCGCGACGTGGTTGAGGTGGAAGAATTACTTAAAGGGTGTCCACATGAAGTGGATAAGGTTGTTGAGCGGCTTAAGTCAATACCCTTTAATGAGTATTTTTCAAATATACCAGTAGAGGAGTTTGTCCTTGGAATGTTTTAATTATTGAAAGATAAAAAGAAAAAGCCACGAAATATTTTCGTGGCTTTTATATTTCATTGAGCAAAACTATTTTGGCTGTTCAGCGGCGGGTTCTGTCCCGTATGCCACACCTTCGAGAATGCATGTTGGCGCTTCGCCATAGCCTCCCTTAAACTCTTTTTTAGTAAGCAGAATCATAGCGCCACCAAGGTTTGCGGCCTTCTTTTTGAGGCGGATTTCTGCATTTTTTTGTGCAGATTTTGCATCCTTCACACTCTTTGGCGAACGTGCATCTACCTTACCACGAGGGGAATAGACCATCTACCTCTTCGGGTTTCTCGGTAATAATTACACTGCGGTAATCACCTTCATTAATCATCGTAAAGAGGGGTTTGTTGAGCACCTCCTGACGTCCAGTGTGATAAAGAACCATCTGGACTGATTTTCTTTTTACCGTTTGTTGCTTGGCATCTCCAGGTATAAAATATTTAATGTCGGTGGAGGTGAGACCAGAAACATTTACTAGTAGTCTTTTTCCGGTAAGCATTACAATGGTGTCTGGAATTTCAGTGTTCTGAGCTTTTAGTTGTGTTGTGCTGCCCAGAAAGCTGAATAGCGTAAGTATTGCAATGGTTAATAGTCGCATGGTAAAAAATTTTCGATTGAAGGAAATACAAAAATAACTAAATTAGAACTCTTTGCCAAAAAGTAGTTTGGAATGTTGATTACGAATTCATGAACCAGCAGCTGTTTCTTTTTAAAAAATCGTAAACTTGCAATCTTATTTGTTCTTATATGCTTGGTAAGTTTAATATGGCCTTGGTGTGGCTGCTGGTGGCGGTAAGTTCTGTTGTAATTTTTTTTTGTGTGATGCTGCCGGTATGGTTGCTCACCGTGGCTTTTGACAAAAGATTATACATCCTTCACCAATTATCCTCTCTTTGGTCGTTGATTTATATTTATGGCAATCCATTTTGGAGGGTTCGGTTGTTGGGACGGGAAAATTTAATTAAAGGACAGCGATATGTTGTTGTTGTAAACCATCAATCGTCGCTCGATATACCGTTAATGTATCGCCTTCCACTTCCTTTTAAGTGGGTATCGAAGGCAGAGGTGTTTAAAGTGCCAATTGTTGGTTGGAATTTGTGGATTAATCGCCATATTGGGATTGCAAGGGGAAGTGCTGTCAGCGCTCGGCACATGGTGGAGCGATGTGTTCAATCTTTAGCTAATGGAAATTCAATTATGATTTTTCCAGAAGGAACCCGCAGTAGAAATGGAAAGATTAACCGCTTTAAGGAGGGTGCTTTCTTGGTAGCCCGCGAGGCAGCGGTGCCCATTTTACCGGTAGTTGTTCATGGTACTAGCGAGGCACTTCCTCGTGATAGTTTTGTAGCAAAAAGAAAACAAGTTTTTACCATCACCATACTTCCTCCCGTTCCAATTGATGTTGTGGAGGCTAAGAGCGGGTCGGTGCTTGCTGACATGGTAAGGCAGCAAATGGTTGATGTTCATAAGCAATGGTATCCGGAGTACTATAGTTAACAAGTTTTTACATGTATCTGTTAGCTGATGGTTTATAAGTTGTTGATAAACCATGAGTCCCCTTTACGCCTGTTTATACTTATATTTGTGACAGTAATTCAATAGATATGACTACGAATTATTCTGAAGATTCAATTCAAACACTCATCTGGTACGAGCATATCCGACGGAGACCCGGAATGTATATTGGCAAGTTGGGTGATGGTACAGCTCCCGATGATGGTATTTATGTCCTCTTTAAGGAGGTATTCGACAATGCCATCGATGAGTATATGATGGGCTATGGAAAAGTTATTGAGGTGAAGCTAGAGGAGAAGTTGGTTTCCATTCGTGACTATGGACGTGGTGTGCCGCTGGGGAAGGTGTTGGATGTGGCTTCAAAGATGAATACGGGAGGTAAATACGACTCTAAAGCATTCAAAAAGTCCATTGGATTGAATGGAGTAGGTATAAAGGCAGTAAATGCGTTGTCGTCTACTTTTTTAATTCAGGCATTCCGTGAGGGGAAATCGAAGTTGGTTACCTTTTCAGGTGGTATAACTGTGGAGGAAAGTCCTCAAGAGGAAACGTCTCAGAAAAATGGCACCCTGGTGGAGTTTGTACCAGACGAGGCTATATTTGGTAACTATACCTTTCAGCCAGATTACCTCGAAACCATGCTCCGTAACTATGTTTACCTTAATACAGGGCTAACCATTTTATTCAATGAAAAGAAGTTCTTTTCTACCAACGGGTTGGTCGACTTGCTTAATGAAAACATGTCGGAAGAGGGTCTCTATCCTATTATTCAACTAAAGGGGTCCGATATTGAAGTGGCAATTACCCACGGAACACATTACGGTGAGGAATATTATTCATTTGTTAACGGACAGCATACAACCCAAGGAGGAACACACCTTACCGCATTTCGTGAATCCATAGTGAAGACGATACGTGATTTCTATCGTAAAGATTTTGATGCATCCGATATACGAAACTCCATTATTGCAGCTATTAGTATTAAGGTGGAGGAACCAATTTTTGAGTCGCAAACTAAAACAAAGCTGGGATCAAAAGATATTGGGCCTAACGGTATTTCCATAAGAAATTTTATTGGTGATTTTTTGAAGGAGGTGCTGGATAATTATTTGCACCGTAATCCAGAATGTGCCGATAACCTGCTTCGAAAAATAATGGAATCAGAAAAGGAGCGTAAGGCAATTTCTGGAATTCAAAAGTTAGCTCGTGAACGTGCCAAGAAGGCAAGTCTCCATAATAAAAAGTTGCGAGATTGCCGTGTTCACTATAACGAAAAGCATAAGCTCACAGAGGAGTCTACCCTATTCATCACCGAGGGTGATTCTGCTTCGGGTTCCATTACTAAGAGTCGTGACGTTAATACTCAGGCTGTATTTAGTCTGAAAGGAAAACCGCTAAACACCTATGGGCTTACAAAAAAGGTGGTTTTATGAGAATGAGGAGTTCAGCTTGCTGCAGGCAGCACTGAATATTGAAGAGGATATGGATAATTTGCGTTACAACAAGGTGGTAATTGCCACCGATGCCGACGTTGATGGAATGCATATTCGTTTGTTGCTCATCACTTTTTTCCTCCAGTTTTTTTCCTGATCTTATTAGGCAGGAGCACCTGTTCATTCTTCAAACTCCACTATTCGTGTTCGAAATAAGAAGAAAACTTTTTATTGTTACAACGATGAGGAGCGTGAGAGTGCAATTAAGGAGTTGTCACCAAACCCCGAGATTACTCGATTTAAAGGTCTTGGAGAGATCTCACCTGATGAGTTCCGCAATTTTATTGGACCCGATATTCGGCTCGATCCCGTTCGCATTACCAAAGACGATATTATTTCGGAACTTCTTACGTTTTATATGGGAAAAAATACACCAGAACGTCAGGAGTTTATCATTGAAAACCTTAGAATTGAAGAGGACTTGATTGAGGAACTGAATAACCTCAATAGTAGGCCTATTTTGAATAGTGAAAAAGAGAAGAAGGAAAAAAAGGCCCTTGAGGCTCAATTGTAATTTTCGATTGAAATGGCTGAAGATATAGATAAAGGCGAAGAGTGGATGATGTTGAGGGTCAACCGGCTGAGGGTTCGGCTGACATGGAAAAATTGGCTCGCTTGACGGGTGATGGAGTGAAGAAAAAGTATTTATCGGGAATGTATAAAGATTGGTTTCTCGATTATGCTTCATACGTTATTCTAGAACGTGCAGTCCCCCATGTTTATGATGGTCTAAAGCCGGTTCAGCGACGCATTTTGCATGCCATGAAGCGGCTTGATGATGGTCGCTTCAATAAGGGTGGCAAATATTATTGGTTACACCATGCAGTACCATCCTCATGGAGATGCCTCCATTGGAGATGCACTGGTGCAACTTGGCCAAAAAGATCTGCTCATAGAAAGCCAGGGTAACTGGGGTAATATTCTTACCGGCGATAGTGCAGCTGCACCTCGTTATATAGAGGCACGTCTGAGTAAATTTGCCAACGATGTGGTTTTTAATCCAAAAACTACAGAGTGGATGCAAAGTTACGATGGTCGTAATCAAGAACCTGTAACGCTTCCAGTGAAGTTTCCATTGTTGCTTGCCCAAGGGGTTGAGGGTATCGCTGTAGGTTTAGCATCTAAAATTTTACCGCACAACTTTATTGAACTTATCGATGCCTCCATTGCCTACCTAAAGGGTGATGATTTTGAACTTTACCCAGATTTTCCCACTGGTGGACTTGCCGATTGCAGTAGATATAACGATGGGTTACGTGGCGGAGTAGTAAAGGTGAGGGCCCGTATCAATAAGCTGGATAAAAAAACATTGGTTGTTACCGAAATACCATTTGGCAGGAATACTACTTCTCTCATTGATAGCATTATTAAGGCAAACGACAAGGGTAAAATTAAGATAAAGAAGATTGACGATAATACCGCACAGAATGTTGAGATTCTAATTCACCTACCCGCGGAAACGTCGCCCGATAAAACCATTGATGCTCTTTATGCCTTTACTGATTGTGAAATATCTATCTCTACAAACTCCTGCGTAATAGAGGATGATAAGCCTCGCTTTTACGGTGTAAAAGAGATGCTAAAGACCACAGCCGAAAAAACTAAATTATTGCTTAAGAGGGAGCTGGAAATTAGGCTGTCCGAATTGGATGAAGACTGGCACTTTTCATCATTGGAAAAAATATTTTTTGAGGAGCGAATTTATCGCGAATTGGAGAAGAATACCGAAACGTGGGAGGATATTTTAGTTGCAATTGAGCGAGGCTTTGATCCTTTTCGCCCTAAATTCCGTAGAGAGATTATTCGCTCCGATGTGGAGAAGCTAACGGAAAAACCGGTAAAAAAGATCTCTAAGTTCGATATTAAAAAGGCCGACGAACTTATCAAAAATATTGAAAATGAGATGACGGTGGTGAATAACCATTTGGCACATTTAGTGGATTACACCATCGCATACTATGAGCAAATAAGGAAAAAACACTCCAAGGGTAGGGAACGTAAAACTGAACTGCGAAACTTTGAGTCCATTCAAGCAACCCAGGTAGTAGTGGCCAACCAAAAGCTCTATGTAAATCGTGAGGAGGGTTTTTTTGGTTTTGGCTTGCGCAAGGATGAGTATGTGTGTGATTGCTCCGATATTGATGATATTATTGTTTTCCTTCGGAGTGGTAAGTATATTGTTGAAAAGGTGGTTGAAAAGTCGTTTTTTGGGAAGGATATTATTCACATAGGCGTGTTTAGAAGAAACGATACAAGAACCATTTATAACGTGGTGTACCGTGATGGGCGTAATGGCGCAATTATGATAAAACGTTGTGCTATTACAGGCGTTACGCGCGACAAGGAATATGACATCTCGAAGGGAACGGATGGTTCACAAGTTCTATATATGAGCGTAAATCCTAATGGTGAAGCTGAAGTTTTGAAGGTGTTTTTAAAGCCTAGGCCAAAGCTCAAAAAGCCCATTTTAGATCTTGTCTTTAGTGAGTTGGCCATCAAGGGACGTAACTCTATGGGAAATATTTTTAGTCGTTATGCCATTCATAAAATTCAAGTGAAGGAAAAGGGTGTCTCTACTCTTGGTGGTCAAGAAATTTGGTTTGATGCTGATGTGCTGCGTTTAAATGTTGATGGTCGTGGTTCTTCACTTGGCGAGTTTGGTGCTAACGATCGCATTTTGGCATTTTATAAGAGAGGAGTTTTTGTGGTGTCTTCTTTTGAAGTCTCAAATCATTTCGACGATGATCTCATCACCATTGAAAAATTTAATTCAGAGAAGATTTATTCTGCTCTCTTCTTCGATGCGGAGCAGTCATTTGTCTATATCAAACGATTTGTAGCTGAAAATATTGATAGGCCTCAAAGTATTGTTGGGGAGGCTGATGGATCTTACTTAATTGCTCTTTCATCCGATAAGTGGCCACAGGTTGAAATAACATTTGGCGGTGCACATGCCCATCGGCTGAACGAGCTAGTGGATGTTGCAGAGTTTATAGGCGTGAAAAGTTTTAGGGCTAGAGGTAAACGGGTAACTACTTATGAGATTGAGGAGGTTAAGTTTGTGGAGCCAATAATCAAAGAAGAGCCTGCTGTTCAAGAAGAATCATCTGTCCCTGAGGTTACGGATGCACAGTCAAATAGTGGAAACGATGAGGAGGATGAAGGAGAAACAAAACAAATGTCGTTAGAAATTTAGCCCAATAAATAAAATGTATTATCTTAACCACCATAACTTTCGACTATGAATATTTACCTCGTAGGTTTTATGGCTTCGGGAAAGACAACCCTTGGTGGGCGACTTGCCGAACTTCTGGGATTGAGCTATATCGATATGGACGAATACATAGAGCAACAAACCGGAAAAACAATCCGCCAAATATTTGTTACTTTAGGTGAGGAGCATTTTCGAAAAGTCGAAAATGAGATTCTACTTGAATTGTCGAATCAGGATGGTTTGGTGGTGGCCACTGGTGGTGGATCACCCTGTTTCTTTAACAATATGGAGACGATGAACGCCAAGGGGATTACTGTTTATATTAAGGTTAGCATTGCTGAACTTGTTAACCGCTTGTCCGACTCAAAAGTTGATAGACCATTACTTTGGGGTAAATCGGTTGATGAACTTACTGCATACATTAATGAAATGTTGAGATTACGCGAACCATACTACTCTACAGCAAAGTTGATAATATCTTCCGATTATCCTACGGCGGAGGAGATTGCCGCTCAATTGCGTTCCTCAATGAAGTAAGATAGAGGTTATTCAAATAATTCTTCAGCTATGGAATAAGTTTCTATCGAAGCACATTCTTAATCTGAAGAATAATATTGAGAACCGATTCACCAAGTTTTATGGAGCGCTCTGGACTCCATCCAAATGCTCTGTCAGGTAGGTCGGCATTGTCTTTAAATGGCATTTCAATAGTGAGTCCAAGACAGTTAAACCGATGTGCTACTGCCTTTGCGCCAATTTGGAGATTGGCTTTACCGGGTTCGTTTTTGGGGTAGCCATGTTTTGTTTGAAAATCGGGACTTAGTGTTTCCCAAAGCTCCACAAAACGCTCCTGAAGCATCTGCAGTCTTCCATGATATCCTGGAAGTCCTTCAACACCGGAAACAAAACAGTAAGGAATTGCTTCGTCGCCATGAATATCGAGGAAGAGGTCTACTCCAGTTTCGTTCATCTTCTGCATAATGTAGTATACTTCAGGACTTTTTATTGGAGAGGGGTTTCCCCACTCGCGGTTAAGATTGATGCCACCTGCATTGGTTCGCAGGTTGCCGTGGATGGATCCGTCAATATTAACGTTGGGGACAAGGAAGAAGGTGCAGCTTTCCAGCAGACGGCGCGAAACGGGATCATCACTATCGAGCAGCCGGTGGATGAGCCCCTCCATAAACCATTCGGACATTGTTTCGCCTGGATGCTGACGAGCAATAATCCAAACTCTGCGTTTTTCCTTGTTAAGTTCACCAAGCGTGAGGAAATCTATGTCGCGACCCTCTAGCGTCCGACCAAGTGAGTCGAGCACACAAATGTCTTCGGACTGAGCTGTGGATACCAACTCCAAGTGACGTTCGTAACTGTATGGAGGGAAATAAGCTATGAATATACTATTCTCGTTGGGTGTTACCTCAATTGTAAGTTCCTTGCCATTAAAGGTTGTTGGAACTCTAAACCATGTATTTCTATCGTATGAGGCACAAGCATAGTAGTTCACCCATCCTTCTGGATAGGATGTTTCCCCCGCATTTACAATGTGAATTGTGCATGGATATCCTTGTGCTCCGAGAAGCCTAAAATGAAACCATTGTAGATATTCTGATTGAGTATCCTTCCGAATTTTGAGTTGGATATTTTCGTGCGAGCTGAGGCTTACAACCTCAATGTTCCCGGAGTCGAAACTGGTCGATATTTTCATGGTCGAGCTGTTTTATTAGTGCCAAAGTAATAAAACTTTTAACACAAAAAAACGTTGATCTGTCCATCGATTTTGATTTGTAATTTGGGTGAAGCTCAATTCGGCGTTGGTGTAGTGAGCATTAGAATTGAAACGATTAACACTACAAATAGAGTTTTTTCTAAACGGCTGAAGATTATTCTAAGCGTAAAAATGATAAAATTTGTGATGCGAGTTTTAAAGGAAGATGAAGATAGCTTGAATGGCAATTACCATCTTGATGGAAATTCTTATGGCAGTTTAAAGCTCAATTGTCAATAGTTGATGGGGTAACAATTAACTTCATTATTGAAGTTTTCGATGTATGCTTTTTTCGATTAGACTTCTCTAATGGTTTATGACCTTAATTTTGTTTATACATGGTGGAATATTCCAAGCACTATTGTAATAAATGCGTTGCAATGCTGATTGTGAAGCTAGAATTGGAAGTAAATAAATGGGAGAAGTTCGGCCGATTGAACCTGGGCAAGGATGAATGCCACAACGATGATCGCAAGAGTTTTTAACAACCAGTTGGCTTGAATGAACTTTCCTCTAAGGTTTTCTTTTGCTTGCGATGGAAACCAATGGGCTGCATAGCCTATAACCATTACCACAAAAACTGTTTTGTAGCCGATGAGTATACTCGGTATTGCTGAAAAGGAAAATGCTGAGCCAATTCGTGATAGTATAACCCAAGCATCGGAAAAGCTCGCTGCTCTAAAGGGAATCCACGCTATGCATACAAAGTTGAATGTTAGGAATATGGCGGTTCCTTTCTTCCACCATGAAAGTTTTTTTCGGTTGTTACTTCGATCAATACCGAAAACCCTTTCAATGGCTAACGCAGCACCGTGCATTCCGCCCCAAACAATGAATTTGAGATTGGCCCCATGCCACAATCCACCCAGAAGCATGGTTGTCAGTATGTTAGCGTAGGTTCGGATTTTTCCTTTACGATTTCCTCCCAGCGGTATGTATAAATAGTCTCGAAGCCACCGCGAAAGGGATATGTGCCAGCGGTGCCAGAAGTTGGATATGCTGGTTGCTTTGTAAGGAGAGTTAAAATTCACAGGAAGTCTAAACCCCAGCATAAGTGCAACACCAAGAGCAATGTCGGTGTAACCACTAAAGTCACAGTAAATCTGAAGTGCATACCCATATACACCCATTAGAATTTCAAAACCGGAGTAGGAGGTGGGTGAAAGGAATACCCTATCAACAAAATTTACCGATATGTAGTTAGATATGGCAATTTTCTTATTAGACCAATAAGAATCAAGAACGTAGCATGGCTAAGTTCGTCCTTGGAGAGGTGGTATTTAGTGTAGAGTTGGGGAATAAACTCAGATGCTCGCACTATGGGCCCCGCCACAAGTTGAGGAAAGAAACTCACGTAAAAACCAAAGTCGAGTATGCTTTTTACTGGAGGAATAAGTCGGCGGTAAACATCAACGGTGTAGGATATGGTTTGAAAAGTGTAAACGAGATTCCTACGGGAAGAATAATTATTAAAGGATTGAAATGACTACCTGAAATTTGATTGCTCCATTCTGCTAATAGGTTGGTAACATGCCAGTGTGTTCCAAACCAGCTATTAATGGTGTTTATGTAAAAGTAGGAATACTTAAAGTAGGAGAGTACTCCTAAATTTACTATCACACTGAAGGATACTAATAACTTGCGGATTAATTTTCGTTCGGTTTTCCCTATAGCTATGCCAAGCGAGTAATCGATAACTGTGGAAAAAATTAGCAGCCAGAAAAATAGCCCACCCGATTTGTAGTAAAAAAATAGACTAAATGCGAAAAGATAAATATTACGAATATGGTTGCGCCTATATACTAACTGATAACCAGCCAATAAAACCAGTAAAAAAACCCAGAAAATTATTCCGGAGAAGAGCATCGGCTCCGTTTCGGAGTAGACGAAGAAATGCTTAAGTAATAACTTAATCGTCTCCATTACCAATTATGTGTTAAGCCCGGTTAGCCATTCAAAGAACAGTTGCCCTTGTGCTCGGTAGCCATCTTTGGAGAGATGAATGTAGTCGGGTGCAGCTAGGCCTTTGGCTCTCCATGACCTAATGGAACCTTTGCCTCCCATTACTTTATAGAAGTCCCAAACACGAAGGTTGTGCTTTTGGGCAATATTGTTGATAACCGCTGCGGCTATGTGTGGTCTAGCTGTGGTGCGGTGGCCTTTTGCTAGAAAGTCGCCAGGTGTGGTAAGTACAATTTGTGCGTTCGGTACCGATTGATGTAGGGTCGCAATCAATGCTTCTAGATTATTTTCTAGTTCGGTAGGAGAAAAGGTCGGCCCATACGCATCATTTGTTCCCAAGGAAATGATGACAATCGTGGGCTTTATGCTCGCTACCTCCGATTGTAGCATTTTGCACCTTACAAAACTTGCAGTGGTGGCTCCATTTAGTCCTGATACGTTGTATGAAAACTTGCTGTTGGTATCTTCCAGCATGATACCATGAATGATTAATTCGCCCTCGGCCGATCCTGTATTTGCAATGGATAATGTTAGTGAATCGGCTTTTTTGTTGATGGTAAATGCTCGTTCATGATCTCCTGTCATTGTACTTTTTAATTGTGAAAAGGCTCCAGATATAGTGGGACTGTAACCGCCTTTTGCACTGTAGAATATTCTGACACGGTTAAATTGACTGTTCTCCGACTTAATTTTAATGGTGATGGTTGCCTTAATATCCTTGGTGTATAGGGCTATGCCGTTTACACCTAATGATTCGGTTACACGGTTATCCGTACTCTTGAGCGTTTCCCAATTTCCGATGGCAGTCGATTTAAAATCGGTTGGATTGTTGCTGCCTGCCACTGCGAAAGGAAAAATCATCCCTCGCTGGGGCAACGTGTCATGAAGGTATTGGCGAAGTAATCGACGCACCTCACCAGTAAAAAAATCGGCTTGCACGTGGGAGTCCCCAATGTGGAGAATTCTAATTTCGGCTTCGTTATCGTAAGAACGAACTTCTGGATTAGCAATTATGGCATTTTCACCTTTTTTTTCAAAACCCTCTGTTGGGCCAAATGGAATGGAGATTTGTAGTAACGTGGCTGCAACCATCATGCAAATATTTTGCCTACTCATGGTTAATGGTTGTTTTGGTGGCACAATATCGTTGGTAGTCTTTCATGAGGGCTTTGTAGAAAATTTCGGCTATAAGGTTGGCTCCATTGGGTGTAAAATGTATGTAATCTTTATTGGCAAGTGGCGGCTGTGCACTTACCCAAGCCGGCATCGCATTTTCACCTCCCATGGCCTTGTAGCAGTCCCAAAATGCACATCCTGCTTTAAAGGCAGCTCGTTTTTCGGCATCTCTAACTTTTTCAATGTTGGGGTAGGAGACCATTCTTCCATTTTTGTTTTGTGACATGTCGGAAACACCAATGAGAATGATGGCAGCGTTGGGCGCTACTCGCTTCAAAAATACCAGCTGTTGATATAGTGCTTCTTCGTAGTAGGTGTAACTTTTCACCACATTAGGCACCACATTTACGCCAAATTCAAGAAGGAGTAACTTCACGTTTAGTAGCTTGTATGCATCCGCCAAAAGCTTTCCATTTTCCCTCGTAAATTCAAGCCCGGAACTTCCTCTTATTGGAATATTATCCACCGCAATTCCATGGTTTTGGTCAAATCCAAGGCCAAAGAAAAGGGGACTTTCATCAGCCTGCATCTTGACACTAATGGTTTTTGTTGTTGTAGGTAAATTTATGGTGATGAGCTGTGGGGACGTTGAGGCGGGAATGATGTCGGCATAAAGAATTGAATCGTCGGCTTTCGTTTCAAGCAATAGCGGTGAGGTAGGTTTAAACAGTAGGGAAAATCGGCGGATTACTTTACCCAGATTATTTCGTGTAATGGTGATTGATCCTTCATTTTTCGTACCATTTTCGGATATGCCAATTCGTGCAGAGCAAAAGAATGGACCAAAATCTTTCTTCGATTTGTCGTTCTTGTTCTTTATTTTTCTTGTATCCCAGAGGTTTGTGCTTGATATGTTAAGTTGATAACTCTGCTCTGCACTTTCTAGTGTTAGAAATCCATAACCACCTCCGCCAAATTGTTGTTGTAATTTACTACGCAAGCGGGAGGTGATGCGGTCAACTTCAATTTGAGAGTCGCCATAGTGTAAAACTCGAATTGGTGATGAATAGGTCTCTATTGCTGAAAGGGCATCAAAAAAATTGTGAAGTGTAGTCATCCCACTATCCGGATACTCAATGTTGATGGCTGGGAGATTTGCTTCAATATTTTTTATAGTAACTAGCCTTGTGGCTGTGTCCGCGTTATTGATATCGCTATCCAAAATAGCCGACTTGATATAATTTATTGTAACGTCTGTCGCTACTATGGTATCGCTGTTGTTTATCTTATCTAAAACATCTTTGCTAAAGAGTTGGTTAATGTGCTTAATTCCACTTGTATCGGGTAAGAATAGGTCGGTAAGCGATGGAAATGTAATGGTGGTTCCTCTTATGCTAATTCCTTCACGTGGGTAGATAAGTGATATTGTGCCAAGCAGTGCCAGAACAATTAAAAGAAGTGAGAATACCTTAAACGGTTTTTGCATTGCTAAGACAACGGTTTTGCTTTGGTATCTGTAAATGTAGAAATCTTTTATAAATATTCAAGCTAAACAGATCGATTTTAGGACAGTAGATGCCTTTGCGCAAACTTCTTAAGCACTAGAATACCTAAAACGTTTTTTAATTTTTTTTATCTTTACTGTATGATGAGACAATGACATTGGGAAATTTTAATATTGATATATTTTAATGCTATGACGAGAGAGCAGCAATTGAAGTATTGCAAAAACTGCCAAAACAGGAAGTTAGATTTACAACAAGGGTTGGTGTGTAACATTACTGGTAAGTTGGCTGATTTTGGAATTGGTGTGCGAAAATTTTGTTGCTGATAATGAAGCGTTGATTGCCAATGCTAATAAGGTTATTGAAGAGGCTGGATCTGATCATTTGGGGCTATATGGGAAACGAAATATGCTATTTGGCGCCCTCCTGTTTGCTGGAGGAACAATTGTCACTGTATTGTCATATCAATCTGCCTCACATGGTGGGCGCTATGTTGTTGCATGGGGAGCAATTGCTTTTGGATTGGTTCAATTCATAAAAGGGGCCATTCAGCAGAGTAGTAAGATGTGAGGTTGTCGTTTATTTCTTTTTCAAAAAATGAAAGCAGTACGTTTTAACTTTGTACTGCTTTCGTTTTAACGTGTTTATAATTTATTAGTATTTCAAAATTACTTTGGTGCTGCTTGCTTCTGGTAAAGTTATGTTAATGGTTGCTACACCGTCGTTCCAACGCCAAACTACTTGTTTTTTGCCATTTACTATAATTTTTTTTGGCTTTTGCGTTGAGTTATGAACGGTTAACTGAATAGCTTTTTCGCTGAAAAGGGTATAGGTTGAACCTGTTTCAGAAGTTAAAATAATGGTTAGTTGTTTGCCACTGTTTGTAGCTGCAATATTTAGTTTTTCGTAATTTCCGTTGTTAAAGTTGTTGGGTGTTTCTCCATCATCGTTGTATAGGCTATAGCTGGATTTGTTGACTAATGGGTCAAGATAGTAATGAATTTGGAGTTGATTAAAGTTGGCTTTTGTTGTTGCAGCGACTTTTTCCAGCATAGGAATTATTGAACCACCTTTAATAAGAACGGGAATATGGTTAATGGTAAGGGGGAGGGTAATGTTTTGGCCACCTTTATACTGTTTGTTTGTATAAAAATCGGTCCAAGTGAACCCCTTCGGTAAATAGACAGTTTGTTCTTTCAGTCCTTGCTCTTTTACTGGCGAAATGAGGAATGCATCACCCCACATGTATGCCTTATCATAGGTTAGCAACTGCTGGTTATTTGGCTCGCAAAAAAAACAACGGACGCATGAGTGGAATTCCTGTTTGGCTGTTGTCAAAGGCAAGTGAATAGTTATAAGGTAGTAATTTGTATCTGAGTTCGATGGCCGTTTTGGCGTATGCCCGAGTGATATCGTTTTGAAATACTGGTTCAGGTGGGATTTGTTCTTGCGCATGTGGACGAAAAATGGGCTGAAAAACACCATACTGGAGCCATCTGATGTAAAGTTCGTTGTCGATTTTTCGCCTCCTGCAAAACCACCAAGATCTGAGTGCATATATCCAAGACCTTGCATTCCCATTTGAAGTGCTATTTCGGGTTGCGGAACCAATCCTCCCCAGCTGCGGCTAACGTCTCCGCTCCATGGAATCAGACCAAATCGCTGTGATCCAGCATAGCCAGCTCTCATTAAAATGAATGGACGAATTTTGGGAAAGTTTTGCGTGTAACCGTCAAAAATCATTTCTGCCCAGCAGTGACCATATGCGTTATGAACTTCATTTGCACTTCCATTTACATGCTGCAGCTCAGCTGGGTGGACTTCCGGTTCTCCTAAATCGCCCCACCAGCCATCAACTCCTTGATTGGTAAGTCCTTTGTATATGTTCCAGAACCATTCTTTCGCTTGGGGCTTAAAATGTCCAATAGGCCAGTGTTTCCAAAATAAAAATCATAAGTGAAGGGCTTTCCTGTAGTATCGGTTGCAAGCACTTGATTGTTCACTGCCTCCTGCCAGCGAGATGAGGTGGTGAGAATAAATGGTTCGGTAACCAAAATGGTTTTTACACCCTCGCTTTTGAGAGTCTGCATCATTTTTATGGGTTCTGGGAAGCTGTCTTTATACCAGTCGAGTCGCCCCATATCACCAAAAATACCTTTGCCAAACCAGTATATATCAATGATTACTGCTTCCAATGGGATGGAGTCTTGGAAAAACTTATTCACGGTGGCGATTACTTGGTCCTGAGAGTGGTATCCAAATCGACTACTGAAGTTGCCAAACGCCCATCGGGGAGGGAGTGGCTGACGGCCAGTTAACTGTGTATATTGGTCTTCTAAATCATACCAGCTGTCACCTGCAATCACACAGTAGTTTATAGTGCCACTTACGGTGGAATATTTAACGGTGTTGTTCTCATGACTGTCGAGATCGAGCCAGCCAAGCGAGGCGTTATCGAAAAGCACAGCGTAACGCTTGCTGGATAGAAACATGGGAATTGTGTAGTTCATTAACTCCGAATGTTCTTGGTAGCCATAATGAGCTTTGTTATACATTGTTAGATCATAACCTCGTCGATTCATTCCAAGCGCACGGGCTCCTCCTCCGTAGAGTACCTCCTTGGGTTGTATTGTCAAGGACATTGCTTGTGTCGAATCGGTGCGTTCATATCCTTTGCTTTCGGAAATAAGCAGCGTGTCGTGGTAGTAGTAATTTATGGAGAAAGGGTTTTTGTTAATTGCTATCTTCAAACCGTTGCCAACTTGAATGTTCGTGGCGTTATTGGTGTGTTTTATAGTAAGTTCCGGTTTTTGAGAAGTCATGTTTACTGCGTAGGAAAACTCTTTTTCCCGAATGCCATTTGGGTAAAATGTGGTTTTTACAAGTTTGCTGTTGAGTGGAACAATAGTATAACTACCGTCAGAAACGGTTATGATCACGGTGCCTGAAGAATCTCTTACCCCAATAAACTGTCGATTGATTTGCTGTGCGTTGCAAATCATTCCCATTAGGATAAATGTGATTAATACTTGCGCTTTTCGTTTCATCATTATTAATTTTATTTCGGAACAGATACTTACTCTCTTATGTGAAAGAGACGCAAAAGTATGGATATTGGAGAATGATTTACTATGGTGAAAACTTATTTTTTATTATCCAACTGCGAAATAACCTTGAATGTGAAGTTTTGTTTGCTTACAATCGATTGCGCTTTGAATTTCGTGTTGTAATATGTTGTTGAGCAATGACCTTGTTTTGTTTTGACGTGGTTATACAATTTTACACTTTGCCACCCATTTGCCGATTCAAATAATTGACATAATAAATACTACCTATTTGTGGGGAAATGGAGATACTCGAAATTCGGTCTCATTCCTCAAGTCTTTCACTTTGCTGTTTTCTTCCCCAGATGTATGTTTACTAATGGCACTCAGGAAAAATTAAGTAGATTCGCACTTAATTTGTATCGCTCGAACATGTTAAATTCAAAGAGGCTAACCTTGTATGCCGCGGTTATTTTGGCCCAAGTCTTTTGGGCATTAACTTTTATTTGGTATAAGCAGTTTTACCAAGTTTACGGAGCTTACCCCATCACTTTGGTTTTTTTTCGATTATTGATTTCATTGTTGATGTTAATTCCTGTGAGCTACTTTCTTGGAAAGTTAGAGAAAATTAAAGCAGGTGACTTGAAGCTGTTTTTTATACTTGCCTTCTTTGAACCATTAATGTACTTTATTGGTGAAAGTATTGGCGTTACCATGATATCGTCGTCGGTTGCGTCGGTGATTATATCAACAATTCCACTTTTTACCCCTATCAGTGCATATCTCTTTCATAAAGAATATCTGACCCGAGCAAGTTTTGCCGGTATTGTTATTTCAATTTTAGGTGTATTGCTTGTCCTTGTTAATAAGGATTTCCAGCTAGTTGCACGGCCTTTAGGGGTATTGCTAATGTTTCTTGCCGTAGCTTCAACCATGGGTTATTCTGCTGTGATTAAAACGCTCACTAGTCGATACAACGTTTTTACTATTACCACCTATCAAAATACCATTGGAGCTCTCTTCTTCCTTCCTCTATTTGTGTTCTTTGAAGGCGATCATTTTATGATTGCCCCTATCAGTGGAAGGGCAATTATGCTGGTGTTGTTGATGTCTGTTTTTGCGTCGACTCTGGCCTTCCTGCTTTTTAGCTATAGTATTCGTGGCTTGGGTATAAACAAGGCAACCGTATTTAATAATGCAATACCTGTGATTACAACAATTTTAGCTATAATCATATTGCATGAACGCTTAACCTTGTTGCAGTTTGTGGGAATGTCAATAGTAATTGGTGGGTTGTTGCTTTCTCAACTCAACCAAGGTCATATGAAAACCATGAAAGGAATAATGAAAAATGGATATAACCTCGCAAGAACTGGAAAGTCTTCAGGTGAGAGCCACTAGTGAGGCTCTAAAAACTAAACAGTTTTTTCAAAAACTGCGCCGTCGTCCACCAGCCAAGCTTGATTTGGTTGTGCATGATTTGCATCAGAGGGTCTTTAAGGATGTGGATTGTTTGAAATGCGCAAACTGCTGCAAGAGTATTAGCCCAATTGTTAGGGATAGAGATATTGATAGGATGGCTCGCGCACTACGCATAAGCCCTTCCGAACTTATTAGTCGACATTTACATCTCGATAGTGATGGAGACTATGTTTTTACCAAGCAGCCGTGTCCGTTTCTTTTGTCCGACAATTACTGTTCCATATACGAAGATAGACCAAAGGCTTGCAGGGAATATCCGCATACCGATAGGCGCAAGTTTGAGCAGCTTTTTAATCTAACACTGAAAAACACCTTCGTGTGTCCGGCAGCCTATCGAATTGTGGACCTCATGAAACAGCACCCTGACCTACGTTAGGGTATAATTACGTTAAGTGCTCCGGGTACCACTACAATATTCAGCTGTGCTCCCATTTTCCCAGGTTCTCCATCGTAATGCACATATCCAGCCTCTTTGCGAGTAATGGTTATCTTTTTGGCTCTAAATGTCTCTACGTAGGAGGACTTGTTCATTCTTTTTGTGAACATTTGGTAGGCGAATACTGGTGACCTATAAAGCGGGAAACGTTTAACAATAACTACATCGAGCAATCCATCTGTAATGTTGGCTTGGGGTGCTATGTAGGCGTTATTGCCATACTGGGAAGCATTGGCAAAGGTTATCATGAAAGCGTCTCTATCGTAATGTTTGCCATCAATTTCCAAGCTGTAATGCTGCGGTTTAAAGGCAAAATACTCCTTAATGGTTGTTTTGGCGTAGGTTGAGAGTCCTCTAGTGCCTGCTTCTGCAAATTTGTTGCCTATTTGAGCATCGAAACCTACACCGGAGGTGCAGAAAAAAGGGTGTCATTAATTGTTCCATGGTCAATACTGATAACGTTTCCTCCGTTAATTACCTCAATAGCTTTTGCAACATTCATTGGTATACGTAGATGGCGTGCTAAGCCATTCCCCGAACCAGTTGGAATTATTCCCATGGACATGCTTGTGCCAATAACACCTTTGGCCACTTCGTTCACCGTTCCATCACCTCCAACGGCAACAACTTTGTTGTAACCTTTTTGGTGGTAGCGTATTGCAATTTCTGTTGCTTCTCCTGCAAATTTGGTTTGAACGATCTTTGCCTCATATTTTGGAGATAATTTCTCCTTTATGAGTTTTAGCACTTTTTCTCTTTTCCCTGTTCCAGAAACGGGATTTACTATAAATAAAATTTTCTCTGTAATAGCCATCACTCTCCTCTAAGAAATTCGAACCACAAAGAAACACATTATTTGGCTAAGCTGGTTAGTGCAGATGTTGGTTGTGTTAATCTGCTTTAATTTGGTGACAGAAGAACGATTGACGTTGATTAATAATTTCTCTGGCCTTATTAGTATGAAATAAAAGGAAGTGAATTGGCGTTTACAACAAAAACTCATAACTAGGTGGCATTATATTAATTTTTAACTTTACGGGCTCTTTAAATATCACATGAAGCAAAAACTATCCTTAGTAATTCTTGTCCTTGCGCTTTGCTCGGTTGAACTATTTGGTCAGTCGGCAGGTGAAACAACATTCTCATTTTTGCGTTTGCCAGTTTCTGCACGCGCATCGGCCCTTGGTGGCGAGGCTGTTGGACTATGGGATAATGATGCTGGATTGGTTCTTCAGAGTCCATCGCTCATCACCTCAACTATGGATCGGCAAGCAACAATTGCATTTATTAGTTATTATGCCGATATTAATTATGGGAGCGTTGGCCTAGTTCGTGATTTTGGAAAGTTTGGTACTATGGCGTTTGGTCTATCCGGAATTAATTACGGCAGTTTTCAGGCTGCAGATGAGGTGGGTAATATTAATGGAACATTTAGGGCTTCTGAATATAATATGGTCATTTCGTTGGCCCGTGCTTTGTCGCCGAGGGTGCAAATGGGTGCTTCTTTTAAACCAGTTTATTCTGCGTTGGAGAGTTACGTATCCTATGGTTTTGCTTTCGACATGGGAGTTACCTATCACTCCTCCGATAGTCTATTCTCGGCAACGGGCATGTTTCGTAATTTTGGAACTCAGCTAAAGACTTACGCTGGAACATATGAAAAATTACCTTTTGAAATTCTTGCAGGATTTTCGTTGAAGATGAAGCATGCCCCATTTCGTATTGTTGTTACATTGGAGCAACTTCAGAATTTCAACCTCTATTACAACCGTTCTTCAACCAACGAAGACCCTTTTTCTAGCGACCAATCATCTACCCAGTCGGGTTCTTCTATTTCTAATTTTGGCAATGAAATACTGGCGCATACCACTACCGGCCTTGAGTTTAATCCACTTCGTGGGTTTTATTTTCGGGGGGGCTACTCTTTTCGCCGTCGAAATGAAATTAAAATTGTGGACAAACCTGCTATGGTTGGTTTTAGCTGGGGTTTTGGGTTGAAAATTCGTAGATTGATGTTTAACTATGCACGTTCTACCTATCACATCAGCGGCGCTTCCAATATCCTTTCGGTTTCAATTGATATAGCCGCCAAAAGTTAATACCTATTTTAGGTTATTCGCTTTTGACCACTGTTTAGCAATCGTTTGCAATCAAATTCATTTCTATTTTTGCCAATAGGTCTTTCGTTACCCCTACTATTTTAGTTACCTTTGCTCGCTAAATAGATTTCTAATGCTTTCAAAGAAAATTACCATTGCCATTGACGGTTATTCTTCTTGTGGCAAGAGCACATTTGCAAAGGCCATTGCCAAGGAGTTTGGATATATTTACATCGACAGCGGCGCAATGTATCGCGCGGTTACACTTGCAGCTATCCGTGGTGGTGCAGTGGCAGATGATGGTGTGTTGAGCAAATCAAAGATTCTCGCGATGCTACCATCTCTTCAAATAAGCTTTATGTATAATACTTCTGCTGGTCGTTTTGAAACAGTCCTTAACGCTGAAGTAGTGGAAGATACCATTAGAACTATTGCCGTGTCAAATCTTGTTTCTCCGGTTAGCGCGATTGCCGAGGTTCGTACTAAAATGGTTCGTTTGCAGCAAGAGATGGGTAGAAAGAAAGGAATTGTGATGGACGGACGTGATATTGGAACAGTTGTTTTTCCCGATGCAGAGTTGAAAATATTTATGACTGCCGATCCTAGTGTACGTGCAATGCGTCGTTACAAGGAACTTCAAGTAAAGGGCGAGTCAATTTCATTGGAGGCGATTGAGGCAAACGTACGAGGTCGTGACCACATGGATGAGAACAGGGAGGTTAGTCCATTGCGAAAGGCTGACGATGCCTTGATATTGGATAATAGCCACATGACCCTTGATGAGCAAATGGAGTGGGTTAGGAGAATACTTGAAAAGTTATAGGCACTGTCATGGTGGTAGATGTAGATAACAATTCCGGTTTTTGTTTTGGGGTGGTGAAGGCTATTGAAAAGGCCGAAATTTTACTCACTTCAAGTGAAAAGTTGTTTTGTCTGGGTGAGATTGTGCACAACGGAGAAGAGGTTCATCGTCTTTCGGAAAAGGGACTTGTTACCATTAATCTTAGTGACATAGATAAATTAGAAGGAAAAAGGTTACTTCTGAGAGCACATGGTGAACCACCATCAACATACATTCGTGCAAAAATGCATGGAGTGGAGCTGGTCGATGCCACTTGCCCCATTGTTCTTAAGTTGCAACAGCGGGTTGCCGATGCTTATGCCGAAATGAAGAAGGTTGGAGGCAGGGTAGTTATATATGGAAAGAAAGGGCATCCGGAGGTGATTGGCTTAATGGGAAATGCTGGTAACGAAGCCGTTGTAATTAGTAGTGCCGATGATATTGCTTGCTCGATTTAACAAAGCCTATGGTTTTGTTTTCCCAAACTACCATGGATGCCGAAGATTACCAGATGTTAATTGAGGCTATACACAATAGCATTAGAAAGATAGATGGCGATGCTTCGTTGCTAAGAGTGGTAAATTCTGTGTGTGGTAGTGTTTCAAATAGACGATCTCAGCTGAAGACTTTTGCTCTGTCGCATGACGTGGTCGTATTTGTGGCTGGACGAAACAGCTCTAACGGCAAGGTGCTCTATGATGCTTGTAAATCTGTTAATCGAAGGACTTATTTCGTGGAATCATCCAGTGAACTTGATTTAGACCTTTTTGCCAACGTGTCCACCGTCGGTGTTTGTGGTGCTACTAGCACTCCTTTATGGCTGATGGAACAGGTGGCTGAGGCAATTAGAAAAATAATTATATAGAAAAACTTCAACTTTTGATTATAACATAGCTCTAGATTACCCGCTGGCTTTGATTGTGCTCGAAAACTTGTGAAGAATTATTTGCCGATGCGTTAATCGGTTTTTTAAAATTGAATGTTAAAATAATACAGATATGGCAAAGTTTAAAAAAATTGGGTGTGTTGACTTCGGGAGGAGATGCTCCTGGAATGAATGCCGCCATTCGTGCGGTGACCCGTGCTTGCAATTTATAATGGTATAAAGGTTGTTGGTGTTAAGGAGGGGTATGCCGTTTAATATCTGGCCGATTTCGTGAGCTGAAGGTAACTGACGTGAGTGATATCATTCAAAAAGGTGGAACCATTTTAAAAACGGCCCGCTGTATGGAATTTAAAACAATTGAAGGCCGTAATATGGCATACGAAAATGCCAAAAAGCAGGGGATTGAAGCCCTTGTGGTTATTGGCGGTGATGGATCATTTACCGGTGCTAGGTTGCTTAGCGAAGAGCATCCAGATTTTCCCGTTGTAGGAATTCCGGGAACCATCGATAATGATCTTTATGGGTACCGATTATACTATTGGTTACGATACTGCGCTAAATACAGTTGTTGAGGCTGTAGATAAAATTAGGGATACTGCAGCTTCGCATAATCGACTGTTTTTTGTTGAGGTGATGGGGCGTGATGCTGGTTTTATCGCACTTCGAAGTGGAATTGCAGTGGGGGCCGAGGCAATTCTTATTCCGGAGGTTAGAACTCCCTATTCTGAGTTGAAGGCATTTTTGGAAAATAATAGCAAGCGTAAACGTCTGAATAATATTATAATAGTTGCAGAAGGTGCTGATCAAGGTGGTGCTTTTGAAATTGCAAAAAAGGTTAAACAAGACTTTACAGAGTATGACGTGAGGGTTACCGTTCTTGGTCATATTCAGCGTGGTGGTTCTCCCTCTGCCTTCGATAGGGTAACCGCTTCTAGATTAGGGGCTGGTGCAGTGCAGGCTCTTATGGACGATCAAAAGAGTGTGATGGTGGGTATTGCGAATAATCAGATTGTACAGGTTCCGTTCAATCAAACTATTAAGAATAAAAAGGATGTAAATGTGACAATGCTGAAGCTGGCAGAGATGCTAGCCATTTAGCAAGAACATTAATCAGATGCAGAAGCTTTTTGCCGATGTTGTGTTGCCTGTTCCGGTACCAAAGGCTTATACCTATGCTGTTCCAGCTGAGTTGGAAAAGCAAGTGGTAAAAGGGGTGAGGGTTGTGGTGCAATTTGGGTCGAAAAAAGGTTTATTCTGCAGTGGTTGTTGATGTTCACCATACACCTCCCTCTGGATACCTTGTAAAGGAGATAGTAGATGTACTTGATAGTGAGCCTATTATTACTCCACAGCAGCTTTTGCTCTGGAAATGGATTGCCTCATATTACATGGCCTATCCGGGCGATATAATGAAGGCGGCTCTCCCGGCAGGCATGAAGTTGGAGAGTGAAACTCGAATTCATCTTGATTGCGAGGAAGAAGATACGGAGAATTTGGGTGAGGAGGAGCGACAAGCGTTGAAGCTTGTTGCACAAAAGAAAAACGTTACCGTGCAGGATTGGCTAAGGAGTTAGGAATCAAAAACCCCTTACCACTGCTTAATAGACTGATTAGTGGTCATTACATTCGTGTTGAGGAGTCGCTGCGTGAAAGCATAAAGCCTCGCACCGAGAGTGTTGTCTATTTGCATCCGGATGTCTGCAGCAGGTAGCCGTAAATGACCTTTTCGAAAAGTTGAGTACTGCTCCTGCCCAACAGAGGCTCCTATTAGCCTATTTATCCTTGGCGCAACCGTTTAGCTGGCAACAACCGTTGAAGGTAACTCAAAAGATTCTGCTGGATAAACGCAGGTTTCCTATAGCGTATTAAAGGCATGTAGAGATAAGAATATCTTTGTTATCGATCAGAGAGAAATTAGTCGGCTCAATGATACCGAAGCTTCGACCAATGCTGCAACGCTTTCGGAGGCTCAGCAGCAAGCCTACCAAGCAGTTCTTTCCCAAATGGAACAAAAGGATGTGGTATTGCTTCATGGAGTAACCGGTAGTGGAAAAACAGAGGTATACATTCATCTCATTAAGAAAATGTTGGAAGAAGGGAAGCAGGTACTTTATCTCCTTCCCGAAATAGCCCTTACAACTCAAATTATCACTCGCCTTACTCGGGTATTTGGCGAAAGCGTTGGGGTGTACCATTCTAAGTTTAGCGATGCTCAGCGAACAGAAGTATACAATAGAATGCTTGGTGGGGATTACGGTGGTAGCTCCAGCTGCTATAAATTAATTTTAGGAGTTCGATCTTCGGTTTTCCTTCCTTTTACGAACCTTGGTCTGGTTATAGTTGATGAGGAGCACGAGAATACATATAAGCAATACGATCCGGCGCCACGCTACCATGCACGTGATACCGCCATGGTGTTAGCCGCAAGTTTTGGCGCGAAAGTTTTGCTTGGAACAGCTACTCCTTCGGTGGAAACGTACTATAATGCTAAATCGGGGAAGTATGGTTTAGTGGAACTGCTTACCCGACATAGTGAGGTGGAGCTACCTAAGGCAGAGTTGGCCAATATTCTCAGGGCAAGAAAAATGAAGCAAATGTCGGCCATGTTCTCACCTCAACTACTGGGTGCAATTGAGCACGCCATTGAAAAAAAAGAGCAGGTAATCTTGTTCCAAAATCGGAGGGGTTTTTCTCCTTATGTGGAGTGCATGGAGTGTGCCCATATTCCAAAGTGCCAAAACTGTGATGTGAGTCTTACTTACCATAAAGTTGGCAACCAGCTGGTATGTCACTATTGTGGATTTACTACTAAGGTTCCTGAGCGTTGTCCTGCTTGTCATAGTACCGATATCAAAACCCGCGGATTTGGAACTGAAAAAATTGAAGAAGAACTTCAGCTTCTCTATCCGGAATTGCGCATCTCTCGTATGGATTTGGATACTACCCGTTCTCGAAACTCCTATGAACAAATTATTTCCGATTTTGAGGAGCACAAAGTAGATGTGCTGGTTGGCACTCAGATGGTAACCAAAGGACTCGATTTTGACAAGGTGAGTGTTGTGGGTGTGCTCGATGCCGACAGCATGCTCAACTTTCCCGATTTTAGAGCGCATGAGCGTAGTTTTCAATTGATGGCGCAGGTTAGTGGTAGGGCCGGTAGAAAGGAAAAACAAGGGCTGGTAGTGATTCAGACCACCCAGCCTGAGCATCCGGTGCTTGACCTAATTGTAAACAATGATTTTAAAGGTTTTTTAAAAGTGAGACGGAGCAGCGGAAGCAGTATCACTATCCACCTTTTTTTAGGTTAATCAGAATTAGTATTAAGCATCGTGACAAGGCTATTGCTGAAGCCGCGTCTAATGCTCTTGCCGAATTGCTTAGACAGGTTTTTGGAGCACGAGTGTTAGGCCCTGAAGAACCTGTTGTAGCTAGAATTCAGACGTTTTTTATTCGCAATATTTTACTTAAAATTGAGCGCGAACGCAGTGCTGCAAAGGCTAAAGATTTACTCGCCGAGTGCATATTACAAGTTAAAGGCCGTGATGAATACCGATCTGTATTCTTCTCTCCCGATGTTGACCCATATTAGTTGCGGTATTCCTCTGTTTTGGTTAGAATCTTGATTCGCTTAATTACCATTTCGCCAAGTCGCTGATATGGTATAAGTTCTGCCATATCGGTTATCTGATGCTTGGTTAGTTCGGCCAGCCTTCTGTTGAATTCGGAAATATTCGCCCCTACCTCTCTTGCGTTAAAATCACCTTGTAGGAGTTTGTAGAGCGCTCGAGAAAATATTTTTGTTCTATCGCAGTTTTCGTTTCTAAGATGCCGGTAGTAATATACCCTAATGTTTTCCGCTTCGTTGTGCAGCTCATCTAAATGGTGCTCCATCATTAGTATAACTCTAATTAACATCAACATAGTGTTGTAGCCTTGCTTGTCTTTTGAAATGGAACGGCAGCTATTCCCAAGGGCGTTGATGTCAATCCTTCGCATATACTCTGGCGTAAAACTCTCGATGCCAGCATAGTCGTCCTGCGACAGTAGTGCGTAAAATAAATACGCCTTGCGGATTGCCCAACCTGATTTATCAGGTTCGTAGATGAGATTGAATTGAGGTTGTTTCTTCACCTCAAGTAGCACTCTTCCAGCTTCAGCTAGGTTGTTTTCCTTTATGAGTAGGTCGAAGTGAAGTGCTTGTATGGTAAAGCGATTAAAGGCTTTGTAGTCCGATAGATTCATGCATTCCTCCACCGATTTTCGCATTTTATACAAGTTGCCTTCCATGCGGAAAAGCAGAGTTTGGTAGTAGTGCAGCTGGAGAATTAATGAAGGTGTCGAAAGATAGATATTAGAGCTGAGTAACGAGTTGAATAATCCTACATGGTGCTTTAACATCTCAGCGTTGTTCGTTTGTAGAAGCTGAATTGTTCTAATGTGCGTGAGATTGAGATGTAAGAAAACATTGGGTGTGGAAATCATCCAGCCGTCGATGGTGTCGGCGTATGATTCAGCTTCTTGTTCAATAATTCTGCTTTTTCCTATGAAATAGCGCGTTCGGCTCTGGAGCAGCTCAACCCATTCTTGCGATTTGTCAATTTGCCCTGATAGTGTGTGTAGTATTTCGAGCTGCTCTCCAATTCTGATGATCTCAGCGTTGTCGCCTTTCATGGAGGCTATTCTACGATAGAGTTTTAGGCACGATAGTTCAACATCAACTAGCTGAAAATGTTGCGAAAGGTTCAATATTCGCTGTAGTATTCTTTCTGCATTGTGAAAAACATTTTGGGTGAGGAGCTTGGCAGCAACGGTAAGCTCTTTCTCACATTCAAAACGGATGCTATGATAGTTGCTCTTGTCGAAATACTCTGTGCTGAGTACTATATCGGTAAGCTTGTTAATGAGGTTTCGCTTAAGCATGAGGTAGCGCTTGTCTTTCGACGACGATCCATAAATTCGTTGAGCTGCATCCACTTCAGTGGTTACTTCACCATGCATTAGTAAATCGAAAAAGTAGCGCATCTTCGATGTTGGCGAGAGAAGTGTGTTTAAGTCTCGCGGGGGCCGCTGCATCACAATAAATACCAACTCGTTTAAAAGATCCATTAGGTAGAGTTTACCGAGCGGTTTGTATTGTCATTTCAAAAACCGCTTAAATATGTTTTTAGGGGTGAAAAGTAATTTTTTTTTATGCTAAATGAATAACATCTTAAGGGAATTTTTTTGTTTGTGATCTTGAAATGTTCTGTTTTCTGACTTTTTACTTCTGATATTTCTTTTGGTATCGAGAGATGCCAATATTAGCAATTGAATGCTTTTTGGTTGACTTTGCTTCATATCAAATTATTGGTGTTTTGTTCAGCTCGTTTCTGCAATTTATAAGGTAATTGCCTGTTTACTATTGTGGCAATATTGTAATTGGACTTGGTTGGTGGAATGGCTAGGTTTGACCACAATCATAAACTGTATAGTTATGTACCGATTTCTTGTAATTTTTGTTTCCCTACTACTAACCTTTGGCTGTGCAAAGGATAAAACCGCTTCAACTTCTGGTAATTTAAATGATACGATAGTTGCGTCGTTAGGAGCTTTCGAAACTTTTGAAGGAGTCGCAAAAGATAGCTACGACAGTTGTAGTGTTACGTTTTCTTCAGGCAGCTGGATCATAGATGATGGTGTTGTTGGTTCTACTTTACTTGATAGAAAGTTTGATCACAGCGCTATAAGACTAAAGGACCTTGGCACGGTTACCACTAACTTCGACTTGCCTAATGGTGTTGGTAGTGTTTCTGTTTATCATGGAGTTTATGGAGATGGAGGTCCAAGTAGTTGGCAGCTCTTTTATTCTATTGATGAGGGCAAAAGTTGGTATCCTGCCGGTAATGCAGTAGAAAGTAGTGTCTACAAGATGGAAAAGGCTGAGATTACCGTTAATATGGTTGGTAATGTTCGATTACAACTTCGAAAACTTTCGGGTATGATAACCAAATTGATATTGACGATCTGTCGTTTACCACCTATTCGGTTGAAAATGGATCCTCAACTGCAACCCGTGACAACAACATGACCATGGGTAATCCATCCAATGCAACTGCTTCAATCGATAACTACTCGAACTACTATATGGAGAAGTCGGAGTATTCACTCTCCTACAATAGAGATAAAGGTACACCCAACTGGGTAAGCTGGCACTTGAGCAGCGCATGGTATGGGAATGTGCCTCGTCCAACCTACTTTAACACCGATGTTACCTTGCCGACAGGTTGGTACCGAGTTTCAACAAGTGACTATACCAATTCGGGATTCGACCGTGGACATTTGTGCCCAGCTTCCGATCGCGATTCTACCCTTGCAGAGGAAAAAAACACCTTTATTATGACCAATATTATGCCGCAATCAGCTTACAACAACCAGCAGACTTGGAAGTTTTGGAGATGTATTGCAGAACGCTAACCGATGCTGGGAATGAGGTGTATATTATAGCCGGCCCTTATGGTTCTGGTGGCACAGGAGATTTAGGTGGTGTAACAACCACAATAGCCAATGGTTTGGTAACAGTTCCTTCCTATACATGGAAGGTGGTGCTTGTTCTTCCAAATGGCGAAAATGATGTGGCTCGTGTGAATGCAAATACTAGGGTAATTGCCGTTTGGATACCAAATGTTCAAACTGGATTAACCGTCGATTGGAGTCAGTATCGTACTTCGGTTGACTATATTGAGTCTCAAACTGGCTACGATTTCTTTTCCAATGTTCCAAAGGCTATTCAAGCCATTATTGAGGCACGAACCGATGAAGTTCAAATTTAAATTCAGTTGATCAGATAATTTTTGAAGGAGGATGCCGATTGGGCATCCTTTTTTCTTTATATATTTTCTTGTAGAATCAAGTAATGACCGACAACGTTAAAAGTTAGCATGGGCGAATATCCATGATTTATTGGGGTTGCTAACTCGTGACACAGTAACCAGTAACTACTTACCCAAAACCATAACCAATAAACCGATCATCTTGCTGCAAAGTGCTCTTCAATTTGTTTCTCATCCTCATTTATTTATTTATTATTGTTAAGTTCATCTATCCTTGTTTTTTTTATTCTATCTAGCCCCCATTGTTTACCAACTGGCTTTTATTGTTATGTTTTAAACACTAGTAGGGTTGGCAGGTAAACTTTTCCTACCCTGTATTCGGTTACCTGAGTTGCTATATGTGTGTTGGCTTTTAGATCAATTTTGTATCCCGGTCTGAGCTCTCTTTGTTAGTGCCAATTAACCTTGAGAAAAATATTAAGTTAGTCTTTACTATTAAAAGTGAGGGTTTACTAAATGCCGCTTATTGTTATTGCCTTTGCCTAATTGACGCCATAGTTTTGGGCAACTCTAATTCAAAACCCTATGAAAAAACTATTACTATTAGCCGCAATGGTAGCTGTATTTGCTGGCTGCTCCAAAGATGAGGTTGTTACGCCTCAAGTAAATAATGAAAGTTCAACCATAATGAAGGCATCGTCTTCTACAACGGTTGAAACATTTGAGGCAGGAACAAAGACAGCCTATACAGCAGGTGCAGTAACTTTTAGTACCGGCAGTTGGTATCTCGATGATGCGCTAGTTGGCAACTCTACCAGCGATCGTAAAAACGACACCAAGTCGGTTCGTATTCGCAACACTGGTAAGTTGACGGCTCAGTTTGATTACACAACAGGTATCTCTACTGTTTCCGTTAATCATGCAGTGTACGGAACCGATGGTTCTAGCACGTGGGAACTTTACTATTCAACCAATAGTGGTAGCAGCTGGACTAAGGCTGGAAGCACCATCACCTCCTCTTCAACCACATTAGCTACTGTTTCTTTTACAATTAACCAAGCAGGAAATGTTCGTATTGATATTCGGAAAATTTCTGGTGGGACTAACAGAATTAATATAGACAATGTATCCGTTACCCCATATGCATCTGATCCTGTTGGAACAACCGGAACGGCTACTCGTGACGACAATATGGGTATGGGTAATCCAAGTAATGCAACCACTTCTACCACAAACTACACAAATTACTTGATGGTAAAAAATGAGTATACTCTCTCATATAATCGCGACAAAGGCACAGCCAATTGGGTTAGCTGGCACTTGAGCACCGCTTGGTTGGGGAGTGCTTCTCGCCCAAGTTCCTTTACTACCGATGCCACTTTACCTAGCGGCTGGTATCAAGTTACCACCTCAAATTATACCAACACTGGTTTCGATCGCGGACACCTATGTGCCGCGGCCGATAGAAGTTATACCGATGCTGCCATCAAGAATACTATGATGATGACCAATATTATGCCGCAGGCTCCTATCAACAACCAGCAACCATGGGCTGCCCTTGAGGATTATTGTCGCACTCTTGCAAATGCAGGCAACGAACTTTATATTATTGATGGACCTTATGGTTCCGGCGGATCTGGCAGCAATGGTGGAACAACAACTACCATTGCCAGTGGTAAGGTAACTGTACCATCTTCAACATGGAAGGTTATTCTTATTCTTCCCAATGGAACAAACGATCCAAGTCGAGTTACATCTTCAACTCGGGTAATTGCCGTTTGGATGCCAAACAACCAAAGCATTGTAAATAATTGGGGCCAGTATCGTACCACTGTTGATTATATTGAATCTCAAACTGGTTTTGACTTTTTTTCCAACGTTTCAACTTCCGTTCAGAGTGCCATTGAGTCCAAAGTAGATAGTGGTTCAACAAATTAGTAAATACCAACCGTTCCTAAACCCTAAACCTTTTAAATGCGCAGGACACAATCCTGCGCATTTAATTTTTCTATATACCCATAGAACTCGTAGTTGTCACTTTTCTTAAATCAATTAACTTTGTGCGTTTGCATAATTTAATCGAATGGATAAGAGTAAACTTCCGGAACTGTTTGATAGTTTTAATCAGTTCAAAATTTTGGTAATTGGCGATGCCATGGTCGATTCATATCTGTGGGGTAAGGTTGAGCGAATCTCACCTGAAGCGCCGGTGCCAATTGTAGCCTGCAATAAACAAGAAAATCGACTTGGTGGAGCAGCTAATGTGGCTCTTAACATTCAGGCATTGGGCGCAATGCCAATTTTATGTTCGGTGGTTGGGTTCGATATAAAAGGCGATCTGTTACGAGAGCTACTTATGCAGAATGGGTTAACCGACGAAGGCATTTTTGCGGACCCAGGTCGACCCACAACGGTTAAAACTCGTATTATTAGCGATAACCAGCACCTACTTAGGGTTGACGAGGAGAGTACTGCAAACCTTTCTTCGGATATAGAAGTAGCTTTTACAAATCATATTCTTGGATTGATAAGTAAGCATTCCGTTAATGCAATTGTATTTGAGGATTACGATAAGGGAGCCATTACCCCAGAACTGATTCGCAGAGTGGTAGAGTTGGCTAATAGAGTTGGAATACCAACATTGGTTGATCCTAAGAAAAGAAATTTTAATGCCTACAAGGGTGTCACTCTCTTTAAACCTAATTTTAAGGAGTTGGTTGAAGGGCTTAAACTTGATGTAAAAAAGAACGACTTTATTGGAATATTCGAGGCGGCCAAAGCTATTCACACTGGAATGGGCGTAGGCTTGGTGTTTATTACACTATCCGAATTAGGCGTTTTTATCAGCAATGGAGAAAGGTATAATGCAATTCCTGCGCAAAGGAGGGAAATCGCCGACGTTTCTGGAGCGGGTGATACGGTAATCAGTACCGCGAGCCTATGCCTTGCAGCTGGTTTGGAAACAGAAGACATTGCCGCTATTGCCAATATGGCTGGAGGATTGGTTTGTGAAAAAATAGGAGTAGTTCCAGTTGAAAAGGCGTTGCTGCTACAAGAGTGTCTTAACTCATAGGTAACACCTCGGCTTGTTCTCTGAAGGTTGCGCCAACCACAACTCTAATGGCTTTGGGAACAATACTGAAATCAAACGGTGAATGGCCAACGGCCTCCCCATCAAGTTCCATGGGCATTGACGGGAGAGAGTGAATTACAATGCTCTTGGCACGAACAACACTTATTTTTGGGTGGTCATATATTCTTCCGTTGTATAGTAGGGGTAGGTTTCGCAACACATTCCACTTGCTTATTTTCCTAATTATGGTCATATCGAAAAGTCCATCGTCGGATATGGCATCTGGAACTTGAAGCATACCACCTCCGTTGAACTTTCCAATACCAAGTGTGGCACTGAAAATTTCACTGTTGATTGCTTTTTCATCCACTTTTGCTGTAACATTTGTGGAACGATATTGAATTAATGCATGGACTAATGCCATTACATATAGCCACTTGCCCTTTCTCCCTAATTCTTTAAGCCGGTTGAACCTAAATCCAACAGCTCCATCAAAACCGATACCAACAGCATTGGCAAAGTAGCGGGAGTGGTGTACCTTAGTTTCATAAACGTTGCCAATCCAACATCTTGAAGAAAGTCTCTCTGAACGAGAAGAGCCTCAATGGCATCGGTGTAGTTCCAGGGCACCTTGTATGTTCTAGCCCAATCGTTTCCCGTACCCTACAGCAATAGTGCCCAGGAGTACATTGGTTGTAGGAATGGCTTTTTGGATAAAAATTCCATTCACAATTTCATTAACAGTACCATCACCACCAACGGCAATTATTTTGGTATAGCCTTCATTTATAGCAGAAACCGTTAACTCTACAGCGTGGTAGCGCTTTCTCGTAAACTCAAAATCGAATTTTAACCCATTCTCTTCTAGTAATGCCTTAATCACTGGCCAATCTCTATGGCCTCTTCCACTTCCTGCCTTTGGATTAATTATTACCTTCCAGCTATTGTTTTCCAACTTTATTCCATGTTTATTAACCTTCAAAAATAGTATAAAATGTATTTGGTGGTTAAGCAAATGAGAATTTAAACGATTATTGATGGAGGTAATCTATTCATTGGCGAAATAAAATGGTATATTACCGATATGATGCAGCAACGATTTGGACTAGCATGTCTGTCTTAATCTCGTTGGCTAGGTTGATGAAAAATTCGATGATTATGCTCACTTGGGTTTAAAAGAACGTGCTCATGCCCCATGGGAGAGGATTTTTTGAATATGGCTAAAATTATTTCTTGAAATGAAAAGGAAAGAAAGGAAATTTTTATTTCTTTACATTATAAATGTTCAAAGTGTAATGGATTGAAATACAGTTAAATAAAACCTTTGCTCGTTTTTAGAGGTTAGGTTAATTAGACTTTTATTGCTAATATTGCAAAACGAAAAAATGCACTCTAATGGCAAAAGTAATTGCACTTGCTAACCAAAAAGGTGGCGTTGGAAAAACAACTTCGGCTATTAACTTAGCTGCCAGCTTGGCCGTGTTGGACAAGAAGGTGCTTCTGATAGACGCCGATCCACAGGCTAACGCTACCTCGGGTACTGGTTTTGATATTCGTAACGTGAAAACAAGCATTTACGAATGTTTGGTTGAGGATATTAACCCTCGCGACGTTATTCTTAAAAACGAAGAGATTAAGAATCTCGATCTCATACCTTCACATATCGACCTTGTTGGAGCTGAGATAGAAATGCTCAACTTGCCCAACCGGGAGAAGATGCTGAAAAACGTTATCGAAAAGTTGAGAGACGATTACGACTACGTGCTTATTGACTGTTCACCTTCATTAGGCTTAATTACTGTAAATGCGCTTACTGCAGCTGATTCTGTAATAATACCTGTGCAGTGTGAGTATTTTGCCCTTGAAGGTCTCGGTAAATTGTTGAACACGGTTAAGATAATACAAACTCGTCTGAACCCAGAACTTCAGATTGAAGGATTCTTGCTTACCATGTATGATGCACGCTTAAGACTGTCGAATCAGGTGGTAGAAGAGGTTAAAAAGCATTTTCAATCCATGGTGTTTGAAACCATTATTCAGCGGAATATTAAACTTAGCGAGGCACCTAGTTACGGTAAACCAGTTATCCTTTATGATGCTGCCTCAACAGGTTCGCTAAACTATCTTAATTTGGCACGCGAAGTATTACAGAAGAACGCGGGTACAAAATTAACAAACGATCAAAAGATACAGTAATTATTAGGTAGGATTGGAGATTTGCTATGGCGAAAAAGATGGTGTTGGGAAGAGGACTTGGAGCGTTGATTGAAGATGCCAACGATGGCGGATTTACACAGCACGAAACTCGGGTAACTTCCGAGTTGGTTAATGAGATTGATTTATCAAAGATTGATGTCAATCCGTTTCAGCCTCGTTCGCATTTTGATGAAGAGTCGCTCAATGAACTTGCGGAGTCAATTCGGAAGTTGGGAATCATCCAGCCAATTACCGTTCGGCAGTTAAATGATCGCTTCCAATTAATTACAGGTGAACGTCGTTTTCGTGCTTCAAAAATAGCTGGTCTCACTACAATTCCTGCCTACGTAAGAAAGGCTGACGATCAGGGTATGCTGGAAATGGCGTTGGTGGAAAATATTCAACGTCAGGATCTTGATTCCATCGAGATTGCCATTAGCTACCAACGGCTTATTGAGGAATGTAATCTTACCCAGGAAGATTTGGGCGGTCGCGTTGGAAAAAAGCGCGCAACGGTTACCAACTATCTTCGTTTACTTAAATTGCCTGTTGAGATACAAGCTGGTATTCGAGATAAACTATTAACCATGGGACATGCTCGTGCAATAATTAGTATTGACGATAGTGTTCTACAGTTGGAAGTTTATAAACGAATTATTGCTGAAGATCTTTCCGTTCGTCAGGTTGAAAGTTTGGTGAAGGAGATACAGGAGGAAAAACCCATTTCCGGAATAACATCTGCTGGTAAGAGTGAAGTATTATCTTCCGAGAGTTTCAATAAATTGAAATCGCATTTGGAGCATTACTTTAACACTCGCATTGATATTAAGCAAGGACCAAGAGGTACTGGCAAAATTATTATCTCTTTCCGTAGTGAAAAGGAGGTTGAAGAGATTGCCGAAAAAATGGAGTTGCTCAATCTTTAATAATATTCGGAAGTTTTGACTCACCGTTTTTACAAATATCTACAGGCTGTTTCCCTGATGGTGATTACAGCCTTTCTTTTTGGTTACCAAGTTTCTGCCCAAAACGCTGACACATTAGCTTTAAAAAAGGGGAGAGATACTATTCGTGTTGGGAGCCTATGGATTCGTTCAATGATCCTGCCGGGATATGGTCAAGTGTATAATCGCGATTATTACAAAATTCCTATATTTTACGGTGGTGCCGCTGCCCTCGCATACTTTGGCTACCAAAATAACATAAACTATCATAAAGCATTACATACCTTCGATCAGATTAATACCGTAGGCATGTCCGCTGATGCCGTTCAAGGACTGAAGCAGGATTACCTGAAATATCGTGATCAACGCGATATGTTTTACGTGGGAGCTGGGCTTATCTATATATCTTCTGTTCTCGATGCAGTGTATCATCACCCGTTGCCAGGTCATTCTCCTGCCAAAGCTACTATTTTGTCAACGTTGATACCTGGGCTAGGCCAGATATACAATCATAAATATTGGAAAATTCCACTGATTTATGGTGGATTAGCGGCTTCGTCTTATTCTATCGAATTTAACAATAGACAGTATAGCCGATTTAGAAAGGCCTATAATTATTTAACAGATAATAATTCAGCGACCATTGATGAATTCTCGGGCGCAAGAAGCGCTGCTGAACTGAAAAATTACCGTGATGCATATAGACGGAATCGAGATCTTTCCGTCATCATGTTTGCTGCAACCTATGCTCTGAATATCATCGATGCAAATGTTGATGCATATTTCTTTAATTTTGATATCAGCGATAAATTAGCTTTAAGAATGGAGCCTTCGGCTACTATTACGGCTGTTGGAGCTGGGTATTCATACACCGTTACTCCGATTGCTGGTTTTAATCTCTGGATTAATTTCTAAATTTTACTACTTTTACTTCGTGAATTTGTAGCTTTAGCAGTGATGTATTGCTGTGTCTGTTTTTAATTTGCTTTAAAAATAGAAATTTGATTCACTCTTTTTTAGTTGTTAATGTTCTAAATTACTGCGCGAATGGAGTTTCTTAAGAGTTTAGCTATCGTTGTATTGTTGGGTGTTGGAGTTTCAATTCAATCTTTGGGACAAACACCACCGGTAAAAAAATCACTACCTGCGCCATTGACTGCTGCAGTTGCCACCGTTACTTCTACAGCGGTAACAGCTGTGGACGATGCTGCAATGCCAGAGGAAAATTCAAATCTGGATAGTTTGCTGTCTTTATACTATAGACAACAACAGGATGACACATCAAATTTGATGACCGATTACACAGAGGAGGGTGATTCATTACTTCTTGACTTGCCAGATTCTGTATATATGCACCGGTTACACGACATATCATCGCCTCTTGAATTAGCTTTTAATGGAGTAGTGAAGAGCTATATTAAAGTTTATACTCAGAAAAGAAAGGATAAAATGGAAGAGATACTCGGATTATCCGATTATTATTTTCCTTTGTTCGAGGAGACTTTAGATGCCTACAATTTGCCACTGGAGCTTAAAGTATTGCCAGTTATTGAGTCGGCACTTAATCCGAATGCGGTTTCACGAATGGGTGCCACCGGGCTGTGGCAGTTTATGTACGGCACTGGAAAACTTTACAAGTTAGAGATTAATTCTTTTGTCGATGACCGTAAGGATCCGGTAGCAGCCACCAACGCAGCTTGCCATTTTTTAAGCGACCTTTACAATATTTACCACGACTGGACATTGGTAATTGCTGCATACAACTGTGGCCCAGGAAATGTGAATAAAGCCATTCGTCGTTCTGGCGGAAAACGAAATTATTGGGAGATATACTATCTACTACCTAGGGAAACTCGTGGTTACGTTCCTGCCTTTATCGCGGCAACCTATGCACTTACCTATTACAAGGAGCATAAGTTGGTGCCTGAAAATATTGAAATGCCATTTGCTGTGGATACCATCCATGTCAACAAGATGCTTCATCTCCAGCAGATTTCTGAGGTGCTTAATGTGCCGATAGATGCGCTTCAAGCTTTAAATCCTCAGTATCGACGGAATATTATTCCTGGCAAGGATAAAACCTATATCTTGAAAATTCCACAGGTGCTGGTTTCCCAGTTCATCGATAAGGAAGATGAAATATACTCCTATAAGGATAGCCTATTTTTTAACCCAAAAATGCTGGCAATCCCTGGAAAATTTGATGGAATATCTGATATTTCAGGAAAAAAGAAGGTTGTATATAAGGTGAAGAGTGGTGATAATCTTGGATTTATCGCCATGAAATTCAACGTAAAACTGTCGGAACTTCGCTATTGGAATCACATTCGCGGAAATATGATTCGATCTGGACAACGTTTGGTGATCTTTGTAAACAAAAGAATTTCGGACAAAAAGCTATCCGAATTGAATAATTAACTTTCACGTTTTAGATATAATGATAGAGCCCCAAAATTTTGGGGCTCTACTTCTTTTTACAGCTAAAGGATTGAGAGCATGCCGCAATGGCTCTTATCACCTTTCCAAAAACCTATATGTAAACCGTTGACAAAATTAGGGCGTGAATAATATTGGGACAATCGGTCACGCTAGTCATTTTGTTTTTTTTTATCAATTGGCTAATAAAATTATTTTAAAAGGATATGCTATGGTTTAACCGTTGACCATATTGGCGTAGCCATGATATTCGTGATATTATAAAATCAGTAAGGTCTATACGTTGTTTTGCAATCTAGGAGGTTTTGTTGTGGTTCTGTTTTTAATGAACGAATGAAAATTCACGCAAAACGAATTCTAGTTGTGCTATATGATCGGGATTTGTCATGTTAATCCCAAAACATTCCGTTGTAGGGGTTGTTTTTAGATTAGATATTAATTCAAGATGAAAAAAATACTATTTACCTTGTTAACTATAGGTAGTTTTGCCTGTAGCGGTCAAACAGTAGATAATAAAACTGTTACCACCATGGATAGTTCCACGTTTAGAAAACTTACTCCTACTGAGGAATATGTTATTGTGAAGAAAGGTACTGAAGCGCCATTTTCTGGGAAGTATGAAAAGTTTAACGGCAAAGGTTTTTATGTATGTAAGCGTTGTGGCGCTCCGCTTTTTAAGTCATCCGATAAGTTCGATGCCGGTTGCGGCTGGCCCTCCTTCGACGATGCAATTCCGGGAGCGGTTAAGCGCACGCTCGACGCCGACGGTCAACGTACCGAAATTACCTGTGCCCGTTGTGGCGCACATCTGGGGCATGTGTTTATGGCCGAGGGCTTTACGCAAAAAAATACCCGTAATTGTGTAAACTCTATTTCGTTGGATTTTGTAACGGATACTTCCTCAAAGGAATAGATTTATTCTCTTTGAAAATTTTTGCCACAGTAAAAAGTTGGTATTGTTTTTTAAAAAAAGACTCCTTCGAAAAATCGAAGGAGTCTTTGGGTGGAAGATGGGTCTCGAACCCACGACTTTCAGAACCACAATCTGACGCTCTAACCAACTGAGCTACAACCACCATGTTTGCGGGTGCAAATATAGCTACTTTTTTTCTACCTCCAAATCATTTTTTGGGATTCTGACTGGGATAATTGTCGTTTCAATTTTTGCTCAATCCTATGTGATTTCGACGTGTTTCGGTGGTTGCCGTTTTAAACGACAATACCAAGCTGGTAATAAACGAGGGGGTGGGGATAAAGGATTAGCAATATTAGATTGCCAAATTTCGCCACAAGTTTCTGTGTTAGTGTATTAGGATAATACTTGTTTGAATTTGTTTTGGAATTTAATCTTTGGACAAATACCTATCCAACTTTTTAATCACCTTTGCCGGATTACCCGCCAGCACTTGATCGCCCTCGGGGAACGACTTGGTAACCACTGATCCGGCAGCCACCACCGTGTGCTCGCCTAACGTTACTCCGGGAAGAATAATGCAGTGGGTGGTGAGTAGCGAATCTTTCCCAATAACAATTGGCTCCTCAACTTTATATTGGTGGTAGTTGGTGAGGTTGTGATCCATGCTTATAATGGAGACGTAGGGTCCAATCCATACGTTCTCTCCAATAACAATCCCATTTCTGCCATCGAGATAGCATCCCGGGAGAAGCCAGGAGCCTTGGTTCCCCGTGCAATTTTTTTGGGAGCCTTTACCTTGCTGGTGAAGTGCACCGGCCAGGGCACGCTACCGTTGATGCGTAGAATTTTTTGGTAGAAAATCATGGCCAGAATCGTTCGCTTTGAGTAGGTGTCGACGTTGAAGCCGGGGTAAAAAAGTCTGGCTAAACTGTTGAAGATTTTATTGACTATGTTCTTCATTCTACAGTCTTGTGTTTTTTTACAAAATAGAGTCCTAGCAATGCAAGTAGAAAATAGAGCGTTCCTGCAATTGCAGCGTAGTAAGCAATAAAGGTATAAAAGTTTTGACTTCGTCCAATTACAACCCAGCTTGCCATTATTACAAGAAATGTAGCCTGCCAAATTAGCAACTCCCTGTTTTTTCCAATGGAGGCAAAGGCCATGCTTACGCACCTTGTGCCAAAGTTAAAGATGGCCATTGGCGCAATCAATCCGGTGACTATCCCTGCGGAACCCCAGTTTGCACCAAGCACGAAGGTGGTGATGGACTGCCCAAAAAAGATGAATGGCAGCAATATGATGATGGCCACCGCTATGGTTATGGTAAGTGAAGTGATATACATTTTTACCTTCTGCTTCGATAAGGTAAACCGTTGGTAGAAAATGGTGCTGAAGGCTGCTCCAACCATTTCTAATGGAATGTATACCAGCTTAAATGCACGTTCATACTGGCCCGACAGTGCACTTCCCCAAATGAAGCTAATGGATAGCAATAAAAGGTTCACCGAGACTAGATTAAGGAGATTCATCGGCATGGAGTAGCGAGGGAATTGGTTGTATTCCTTAGCTTCGGGGGCAATTTATTTATTTTGGAATGGCGAAGGAGAAGGCGCCATTTTCGCCAGTGTTTTTTAGATAAATTACAATTGTGGCCAGCTGAGCCGAAAAGTAGCTAAAGGCCAGTCCAAATATTCCTGTAGGGTATATGATTCTTGGTGTTCGTAGTAGGTTGGTTGTGGTCGATGAAGCAAGCTGCGCATTGGCTAGCCTACCATAATCTCCAACCCTGTTTAGGTAACTTTGAATAGTATTTACAGTTCCATTAATTAAAATAGCAGCGGGCAGAAACCAAAGTAACACTCGATGCTCAATGGAGTAGCCTGTGATGTTTGCAATGAGTACAAATATTACAATGACGCAAAAAACAACAACAGATGTCCACAATGTGGAGAATAGCGAAAGCAAAAATAGATTTCTAGCCTTTTTCTCCTGCTTTGGAAGCATTATGGCTTGGTCGTACTTTCCGGTAGCCGTTGATCCAATAATATTTGCAGTGGCAATAAAGATGGCGAATATACCCAACTCTACGTCGGAGTATAGCCTGGATATCACCGCAATAAAGGCGAAGTTGATTATCTGCGCAGCCGCTCCACCACCAAACAGCCTTGCAAAATCCTTTACAAAGTCATTGTTGGAAAATGATGAGATTAATCTGCGCATGGAACTATTTTTATGTAGAGAAAAAATAATGTTAAGCACAAAGGCTTTTTACTAATTTTGCCATCAAATCTACAAAAATGAATTCTTCCGAGAAATTCTTTAAGCTGCTGGGTGAACTTTTTCAGGAAAAGAATGGGCAGTTGCCGAAACCATGCTCAACCTTGGGGTAATTTACAAGGTGAACTACGGCGTGTCGCTTGGCAACCATCAGGGCCGTTGCGGTTAAGTATGGACCCGACCACGAGTTGGCGCTGCAGCTCTTTGAGCACGACTCACGCGAGGCCAAGATTGCAGCAACGTTAGTGGACGATCCGGCGCAGGTTACCCCTGAGCAGATGGATGGCTGGGCTCTCGAATTCCTCACGGGAGCTGGTGGAGCAGGTTTGTGCCAACCTATTCCGGCACGTGGAGTATTCGCTGGCCAAGAGCTTTGAGTGGTGCCTCTCCGAAAAACCATTTTGAAAAAGGCAGGATATTTACTCGCGGGCTATGCTGCAAAGAATGCCGACTACCGCAACCAGCAGCTGCTACCCTATCTCGAAAATGGCAGTGAGTGATGCTTCCCATAGCGACGGTTCACCTGAGAACGGCCATTGCCTTTGGCCCTTCGTGAAATAGCCCTGCGGAATGAGGAGGTGGTAGCAAGGCGGTAAGACGCTGCTCGCCAAGCTTTCGTCCCAACTCCGACAGCTCCTCCGCGTGGATCGTTGAGGAGGTTGCTGGGCTTATTGGTTAGAAGACTAGGCCTTTACGGAATTTCTTATTGATAGCGACACAGAGTCCCACAGGGTTTAGGTTAAAGATGGTAGGTGGCTCTTGGAGTCTTTGGTGGTTGCAGTGCATTGCTACTGTAGTACATTAAACACCTTCGAGCGTGCACCGCTCGGTTTTGGAGGGTGACGTCAACCCGCCCTAAAGTATGGGGAAATGATAATGGCGTTGTCACTCGTTACTCTGTAACCGGTCACTCTGCGTAACTTGTAACTTTGTCACTCGTTACTTTATTACCGGTCACTTTTCAGTCACCTGTCACTGAATAAGGTTTGGGGAAAAGGCTTCGGTCTCTATATTCAAATAACCTATTTTAACTGCATAGTTTTTAATTTTATTTCTAAAAATATTATCTTCGCCGCCTAAAATATTTAACAAAAAAACGAATATGGCACTTTTTGGAAAGACTTCAAATCCGGCCATGCGTAGCGAAATATTTTCGTCTGCAAGCCGCGATACTACCTCAACGGAGGTTATGACTGTCAATGGAGCAATCAACAAGTCGTTGCTATTGTTGCTTTTTGATTATTTTGGGTGGTTCTTATACTTGGAAGGTTGCTTTTGATACTGTAAACCCCAGTGCAGTTACACCTTGGATGATCGGTGGATTGATCGGTGGACTCATCACCGCTCTGATCATAATATTTAAGCCAACCACAGCTAGAATTGCTGCACCCATCTATGCCATTTTTGAGGGGCTATTTCTTGGTGGTATCTCAGCCTTTTTCGAAGCTGCCTACCACGGGATTGTTATTCAGGCAGTTGGCCTTACCATTGGCACCTTACTTATTATGCTCTTTGTATATCGTACTGGCATTATTAAGGTGAACAAACAGTTTATGGCTGGTATTGTTGCGGCAACCGGTGCTGTTGCACTTTTTTACATCATCAGCATGTTCATTGGTTGGTTTGGCGGCGATACCTCTTACATAAGTGGTAATGGTAATCTTAGCATTATTATTAGTGGGGTTATAGTTGTTATTGCTGCGCTTAATTTGGTGGTCGATTTTCACATTATTGATGAAGGTGCAAAGCAGGGTGCTCCCAAGTATATGGAGTGGTACGGTGCGTTTGCCCTCATGGTAACCTTGGTTTGGTTGTACCTTGAGCTGCTGAAGCTGCTTGCAAAGGTTTCGAGCAGAAGGTAGAGCATAAATGCTCCTTAAAAATTTCAAGGGTAACCCTTTGGAAATTTGATAATAGTATTTACTTTGCAAGCCGCTGGCAGATGGAATTGGCAGCGTTAAAAATTAGGTAAAATGAAAAAAGGAATTCACCCAGAGAACTATAGGATTGTGGCTTTTAAGGATATGTCCAACGACCACATTTTCCTTACCAAGTCAACCGCTGTAACCAAGGAGACAATCATGGTTGACGGTACGGAGTATCCTGTAATAAAACTTGAAATTTCAAGTGCTTCGCACCCATTCTTCACCGGCAAGATGAAGTTGGTAGACACTGCTGGCCGTATCGATAAGTTCAATAATCGTTATAAGGCTCACCTCGATAAGCAGGATAAATAAGCACCATAGACATAGAAATAAAGCTCCGGTCTCGGGGCTTTTTTATATCTTTACATTATCAACCTTTTATTTGTAAAACAATGGCAAGTCTCGTCCTTTTCGATAGCAATCATAAAGATTTACTGCCGTTAACCTTTACACGTCCGGTGGCGGAGATACGTATTGGTATTCTTACTCTTACACAGAAATGGGAGTTGCTTTTGAGCAGGAAGGCTTCTTTTTATACCGAGGATTACCTGCAGGAGAAATATCCGATGGCTATTTCTGATGATAACCTGCTTGTAAATGGTGGAGTTATCCCGGAGAGGGATCTTGCCATACAAGTAGGCAAACTTGGCTATGGAGAGGCGCTCTCTTGGGAGGGGAAACTTATTGCGGCCCGAGTTGGGTATAATGAGGCTACTAAAATACTTTTGGGTGATTTATCGGGGATCCGAGTTCGTAATCTCGATGTTGAACCATTACAAGTGCTTCGCCCATTTGATGTATTTCGGTTGAATGGTCAAGCCCTTCAGCTCGATTTTGAGGAACTTACCCGTGGAAGAAAATCGGCATCCCTCAGCTCTACCAACCGGGTGATTGCAACCCGAAAATGTGTTTGTGGAGGAGGGAGCCTACGTGGAGTGCGCTATTATTAATGCATCGGCAGGATCTGTTTATATCGGGAAACATTCTGAAATTATGGAGGGAGCGATTGTTAGGGGACCTTTTGCCCTTTGCGAGCATTCTTCGCTGAAAATGGGTGCTAAAATATATGGTCCAACTACCATTGGCCCTTATTCTAAAGTAGGTGGCGAGATTAATAACAGCGTTGTATTTGGATACAGCAACAAGGCCCATGACGGATTCCTTGGTAATTCAGTAATAGGAGAGTGGTGCAATTTGGGCGCCGATACCAATAATTCTAACTTAAAGAATAACTACGAGGAGGTAAAACTCTGGAGTTATAGAGAGGAACGATTTGTAAAAACCGGTTTACAGTTCTGTGGGCTCATCATGGGTGACCATTCAAAGTGTGGTATCAACACCATGTTTAATACTGGAACGGTAGTGGGTATTAGCGCCAATATTTTTGGCGATGGTTTCCCACGTAATTACATACCTTCTTTTTCTTGGGGTGGTGCTGCCGGCATGGTTGATTATGTTATTGATAAAGCTCTGTAACGGCTCAAAGAGTGGTGGAGCGGCGTGGAATTAGCTTGAATGAGGTAGACAAAAAAATATTGTGTCATATTTATAATAACACTCAACGCCACCGTTAAGGATTATCTTGCGCTATTTAGTTACTTTTCGCTATAGGTAAAGAGGCTTGTTTGCTTTGGCACGATGGTTGCCATTACACCTTTCCATTCAATTGCACACATTGATGTGACAATTTGTCTTGGTTGAGAGGTATGTATAACAATAAAATCGATAATATCTTGTTTTCAAACGCAATAGACAATGATTCAGAGTTTATCCCAATTCTCGCGGAAGAGGATGAGGATTCACTAAATAAACTTGTTGTTCCAGATGTGCTGCCAATATTAGCACTGCGAAATACTGTTTTATTTCCGGGAGTTGTAATTCCCATAACGGTAGGACGTGATAAATCGCTTCGACTGGTAAAGGAGGCTTATGCAGGGAATCGGTTATTGGGAGCTGTTTCCCAAATCAATCCCCAGATTGAAGATCCTCATGGGAAAGATCTGTATCAGATTGGAACGGTGGGAACTATTCTCAAGGTTCTTGAGTTGCCAGACGGGTCACACTCCGTTATAATTCAAGGTAATAGACGATTTGAGATCAAGAAGTTGATTTCTGAAGATCCCTACTTCCAAGCGGAAGTTGCCTTGCTGAACGATGACCTGCCATTTTTACCGTCTTCGGAATTTGATGCCATCGTGGGCTCCATTAAGGATTTGGCGTTTCGGATTATTAAGCTTTCACCAAACATCCCTCCCGAAACGGCATTTGCTGTTAAAAATATTGAGGGACCTCGGTTTCTTATAAACTATATTAGCTCCAATACTGAGTTGACCCATGTGGAGAAGCAGAAATTATTGGAGATAAGTGAACTGAAGGAGAGGGGTTATATGCTATTGCAGCATCTGACTCGTGAGGTGCAGCTACTGGAACTCAAAAATGATATTCAGACCAAGGTCAAACTCGACCTCGACCAGCAACAGCGTGAATATTTCTTGCAGCAACAGATAAAAACCATTCAGGACGAGTTGGGTGGTAGTCCGGTTGAACAGGATATTATAGAGTTGCGACAGAGGGCAAAGAAGAAAAAGTGGAGCAAGGAGGTGGTCAAGGTTTTTGAGAAGGAAGTTGCAAAGTTGGAGCGAATGAATCCCGCTGCTGGTGAATATTCGGTTCAACTTACCTATATAGAATTACTACTCGATTTGCCTTGGGATAAAGTTAGCAAGGATAACTTCGATTTAAAACGTGCTGAAAAGGTGCTCGATGAGGATCACTTTGGTCTAGATAAGGTGAAGGAGCGAATTCTAGAACACTTGGCAGTGCTGAAGTTGAAGGGTGACTTGAAATCTCCTATTCTTTGCCTATATGGCCCTCCTGGCGTGGGTAAAACTTCGCTTGGAAAGTCGGTTGCACGAGCATTGGGCCGTAAATATGGTCGTATTTCGTTGGGCGGATTGCACGATGAGGCCGAGATTCGTGGGCACCGCAAGACCTATATCGGTGCAATGCCAGGTAGAATAATTCAAACGCTTAAAAAAGTTCAAACATCAAACCCTGTTGTTATTCTTGATGAGATTGACAAGGTGGGTATGGATTTTCATGGCGATCCGGCTTCTGCATTATTAGAAGTGCTGGATCCTGAGCAAAATAGTGCATTTCACGATAACTATCTCGACGTTGATTACGACCTCTCCAAGGTGCTTTTTATAACCACGGCAAATAATCCAGCGACTATCAGTCCTGCTCTTCGCGACAGGATGGAGATGATTGAGGTGAGTGGTTATATTGTGGAGGAAAAAATTGAAATTGCAAAGAGACACTTGCTGCCCAGACAATTAGATAATCATGGTGTTAAAAAAAATCAGCTTGTTTTGGACGATGAGGTGCTCGAATTTGTAGTAGACAGCTATACCCGGGAGTCTGGAGTTAGAGCCATGGATAAACGTATTGCCAAAATTGTTAGGCATGTGGCTCGAAAAATTGCTTTTGAGGAAAAATACAATAAGCATATTTCCAAGGAGGATGTGCTGCAAATTATGGGTATTCCCGATTTTGAGAAGGATAGCTATCAGGGTAACGAGTTTGCCGGAGTGGTTACTGGACTTGCTTGGACCGAAACTGGTGGCGAAATTCTTTATGTGGAAACTAGCCTTAGTAAAGGAAAGGGGGGACTAACCCTGACCGGAAATCTTGGCGATGTAATGAAGGAGTCGGCGGTAATTGCACTGGAATATATTAAGTCGCATGCCGAGAGATTTGGTATTAATCCAGAAGTTTTTGAGAAGTGGAATATCCATATACATGTTCCGGAGGGTGCAATTCCTAAAGATGGTCCTTCGGCTGGAGTAACCATGGCAACCTCCATTGCCTCGGCATTTACCCAGCGTAAAGTTCGAAAGAACTTGGCCATGACTGGTGAAATAACGCTGAGGGGCAAAGTGCTTCCTGTTGGTGGGATAAAGGAGAAGATACTTGCTGCCAAAAGAGCAGGTATTAATGAAATTATTCTTTCGGCAGAAAATAGGAAAAACATTGAGGATATAAAGAACATTTATCTTCAAGGTGTTTCGTTTCACTATGTGCAAACTATTTCGGAGGTGATTGGCTATGCCCTTCTTGAAGAACGGATTGACAATCCTCAGGATATAAGCTAAATAGTGTATTGTAACCTGATTTTATGGAGGCTGTGGCATTAGTGACATGACCTCCTTTTATACGATCATTAGTTGTTGTGTTGATTAACGAAAAAGTGCCAGAATTGAACGCACTCTTAGTGTGATATGACACTTAAAAGATTCGGATCAGTATTAGTGTTATTATTCATAATATTGTGTCAACATATACGATTGAACGATTTAACTGCGGAAGCCGAAAAGCATTATAGAGTAGGCACTTCTAATCTAATTTAATTGCTATGAGAGTGAAAGTTTTACTATTGGCAGTTTTTGCCTTTGTTGCTATGAATGTAAATGGTCAGGACCTTAAGTATGGAGCTAAAGCTGGTTTGAATATTTCAAATTTTGGTGGCGATGACGCTAATTCAAAATCGAAAGTTGGCTTCCATATTGGCGGTTTTATGCAGTATGGTGTTAACGATGCTCTCTTCCTTCAGCCTGAGTTGCTCCTTTCATTTGAAGGTGCAAAGGACAAGAGTGGTGATAACCTTTCAACCAACATCACATTCTTAAATATTCCAGTTATGGTTGGATACAAGATTGCTGCTGTTCAAGGTTTGAGTGTTGAGGTTGGACCTCAACTGGGATTCCTTTTGGCTGCTAAATATGATGGTGACGATGCAAAGGATCTTTTCAAAAGCATGAACCTATCTCTTAACATTGGTGGTGCATACGATATCAATGAAAAAATTAGTGTAGGTCTTCGCTATTGCATGGGCCTTACTAAACTAGTTGATGTTAAGGACCTTAATGGTGACTATCCTAAGGCCTATCAAAATAACTTCCAGATTAGCGTAGGTTATAAGTTCTAATAAGTCTGAGAATTAAGCATATAAAGCCGTCACGTTAGTGGCGGCTTTTTTATAATCTATGGTTAATCATATTCTTGTAATGGAAAAGCTAGTTGACTTTTCCGAAAAGTGCTATCTTTCGAACTGATTAACAAAATAGATTATGCAAGAGAAAGTTGCATTATTCCCTGGTTCATTCGATCCGTTTACCGTTGGGCATGAGTCCATTGTACTTCGTGGGCTCGACCTTTTCGATCACATTATTATTGCCATTGGATATAACTCCACTAAACGAAGTCTTTATCCGCTAGATACCCGTTTAAGAATGATAAACAAGGTATTTGAAGGTAATAGCCGCGTTTCAGTTAAGAGCTACCAAGGACTGACTGTTGATTTGTGTAAAAGCATTCACGTCCATTTTATTATTAGAGGTCTTCGAACAGCAGCCGATTTTGAGTTTGAGCGTGCCATTGCTCAGGTAAACAGGATGATGGATAAGGAAATGGAGTCGGTGTTTCTTTTAACTTCCCCTGAACTTACTCCTGTTAACTCCACCATTGTTCGAGATATTTTGGTGCATGGAGGTGATGCAACAATGTTCATTCCTTCCTCAATCAATATTGGCGATTATGCTCATGAAATGAATCGGTAAATAATTTTTTGGGTGTGTCACCGTTTCATTAGCACATAAGCATTACCATGCGCAGATTTCTATGTATAGCCATATTGGCACTGTTTTTTACTTGTCCCATTTCACTCTTTGCTCAAAGAGTGACTATCTCCTCGTGTAATCCTGAGTATGATGGGGTAAATTTGATTTTTTATCGCTACTCCGATAGAATTTCTAATACGACCGACAGCTTGGCTGGAGCAAAGTTTGACTCAAATGGATGCTTTTCTACTTCTTTTGTGCTCGAAGAAACGGCATGTGTTTATATTGACTTGGGCGCAATAAGAGGCTATTTTTTTGCAGTTCCAGGTAAAACATACCATCTCATTCTTCCTTCTTATGCTCCTGTAAGGGAGGCCGATAGGCTAAACCCGTTTTTTAAACCTGAGGATATGCAGCTTGGAGTGCAGGAGTCCCAGCTCGGGGAACTCAACTACATGATTGGCACCTTTGATATATTTTTCAATGATAATTATAATAATGCTGTTGATGAAGCCTATTCGCTTAAGAAGTCAATTGTGGTTGATAGTTTGATTGCTAAGTTGGATACTATTTATAGCGGTTTTCACAATGCGTTTTTCGATAGTTATCGCTATTATCGAATTGGACTACTTAAGCAGATGACCCTTTACAGTAAGGCTCGCGCGCTCTCCGATGCCTTCTTCTTAAATAGGCCAGTGGAGTATTCAAATCCAGCCTACATGGATCTTTTCAATAAGGTATACGATCGTTACTTTGTTTTTTTCTCCCGGACAGAAAAGGGTAAGCAGATTTTTTCAGCCATTTCTCAAGACCATAGCTATTCCGAGTTAAAACAGGTGTTACGTCAAGATGAGGTTTTATCGAACGATACGCTTATGGAGGCTGTTATTTTAAAAGGGTTGCATGATGGATTTTACGATGATAAATTTCCACGATCCGCCATGCTCACCATTCTCGACTCTCTCTATTTTAATACTAAGATACCAGAACACCGGATTATTGCACAAAATATTAGGGAGAAGGTTACCCGTTTATTGCCGGGGTTTATTCCACCAAAAATTGTGCTTTTCGATAGCAATGGGGTTAAACGTAGCCTTGACGAATTTAAAGGGAAATATATTTATCTTAATTTTGCTACATCTGCAAGCTACACATGTCTCGAGGAATTTAAGGGTATGAATAAGATTTATCAGAAGTATGGAAAATACCTAGAAATTATTTCTGTAATGGTCGATGAGAATATGGAGGACATTAAGAGCTTTTTGGCTCAAACCGGATATAAGTGGACTTTTTTGCACTATAAGAATGATCCAACAATTATAAAAAATTTTGATGTGCGTGCATACCCAACCTATTTTCTAATTGGACCTAATGGTAAGATTATACTTTCGCCAGCACCTGGTCCAACTGAGAATTTTGATCTTAAATTTTTTGGTGTATTAAAGGCTAGTGGCGTTCTATAGCAATGCCTACTCCTTGCTGAATAATTTCAACTAGGGAGTCGTAGGTGTTAGCCAAGTATTGGTCAATATCTGCTGGTGAAACCCATCTTACCTCCTGAATATCCTCCTCAAGTTGTGGCGTTGGAACTTCGTTACCGGAAAATTGCATCAAAAACCAGACGGTTTTTTTTATGGCTGGAATACCATGCATCTTGTAAGTGTGGTAGGTTTCTCCAAGTGTACTTCCGATGGTTAAGTTATGTATGCCGCACTCCTCTTGAACTTCACGGATAGCAGTCTCACTTGGTATTTCTCCTTTTTCTGCCTTTCCTTTGGGCAAATCCCACTTGCCAAAGCGATATATTAGTAAAATTTCCCCTTTTTCGTTAACGATAAATCCACCGGCGGCAGCTATTAACATGAAGTGAAAATTGAAAAATTTAAAGGTCTCTGCAGGATTTCCGAGAAAATTGTCAACTTTAGAACACTTGTAGTAGTGTAGAAAAATTTTAGAATCCTAGAAAGTTCGGCTGAATCATTTAGGTAGTAATAGCAGCCGTCTTCTAATTTGGCTGGTTTGTACGCTTTATCAGCAAACTCGATCCATCTGTGGTTAAAAAAAACTTTATACATTTGCCGTATGAAAATTGTTGGACAAGAAATTGCGCGCAAACTGTTGCAAATTAATGCAATTAAATTAAATATTGCAAGCCCATTTGTTTGGGCTTCTGGTTGGAATTCACCGATTTATTGTGATAATCGGAAAGTTCTTGCCTACCCTGAAATTAGAACTGAAATACGGAATTGTTTTAGCACATTAATACGGAAACAGTTTCCGAGTGCGGAAGCTGTTGCCGGTGTGGCAACGGGCGCAATTGCCCATGGGGTATTGGTTGCAGAAGTATTGAACCTCCCCTTTTCGTATGTTCGTTCTGCTCCCAAATCGCATGGACTTACAAATCTCATCGAAGGTGAGGTTAAGCCTGGTCAAAAGGTCGTGGTGGTTGAAGATCTTATTTCTACGGGAGCAAGTAGCTTGGCAGCAGTTGAGGCACTCCGACATGCTGGTTGTGATGTAGTTGGTATGGTTGCCATTTTTACCTATGATTTTCCTTTATCGCAACAGGCATTTGCGGCGGCTAATTGCAAGTTGGCTACCTTAAGTAATTATAGCGTGTTGATTGATATGGCCATAGAAATGGGATTCATTCAACAAGATAGCCTTCAAACGCTAGAAAAATGGCGTAAAAATCCTGAAACCTGGAATAAATAAATCGCAAATGGATAAGTTCGAAAGCAAGATTGTTACCTTAAATCGTAACGAAGAGGATATTTATAACTTTATTTCAAAATTTAACAATTTCACACCATTTATACCTGCCGATAAGGTGGAAGGATGGAGCGCAACCGAAGATACATGCAGGCTGAAGGTGCAAGGCATCGAAACGGGTCTTAAAATTATTGAACGCGAGCCATTTAAAACAATCAAAATTACGGGCGATGGTGCTCCGTTGGAGTTTTATTTATGGTTGCAGCTAAAACAGGTTGCCGATAATGATACCAAAATGAAGCTCACCATAAATGCTGAATTGAACTTTATGATGAAGTCGTTGCTGAAGAATAAGCTATCTGAAGGGCTCGATGTCATGGCTGATCAAATTGCCATGGTGGTAAACCGGATGTAGATAGGTGGCTATAACACGTAGCTAACCTCCTTGAAAGCATAGGCGGTTTGACCAGCCCCTTGAACTTCAAGGATGAGTTCGCCGGTTCTTTTTACATCTGCTATTTTGGCAGTAAATAAGCCTTTGTCCGTTTCAAAGGTGTGGTAACCATCTTTTCTGAAGAGGTTCGAGCAGTATTCCGCGTGAAGATCTGCCAAATTTGCTCCTCTATGATACAATAACGAGCGTAAAGCTGGAGTACAATTTTATCTAGTAACTCCTCTATGTCAATCTCCTTTTTGCTTTCAATAAAAAGGGAGGTGGGATTTGGCAGCTTTGGTGAAAATATTCGTTGGTTAACGTTTATACCAATACCGATAACGGAGGTGTCGATGTTGTTTCCCATAATGGAGTGTTCTAGAAGGAGTCCACCCACCTTCTTATTACCAATGTAAATGTCGTTTGGCCATTTAATGGTAACGTTTTCGCTGTCAATGAAGTGCATTAAGGCATCTAAAATACCTAAGGAGGTTGCCTCCGAAAGCGAAAATTGTTGGTTTACCAATAGTTTTTTCGGGAAATAAACTAGGCTAAAAGTGAGGTTTTTTCCTGGTTCAACCTCCCATTTATTCTCACGCTGTCCCCTGCCACCAAATTGGTCATTGGTCCAAATAACGGTGTCGGAACTTATGCTGTGTTCGGCAAGCATCTGTTGGGCCAATAGGTTGGTGGAATTTACTCTTGGATACTTGAGAATTTTAATGGTTTGACTCATATGATAGGGTATTCGAATGGACAAAGGTAATTAAGAGTA